>VOFG01004404.1_pt1 | contig 69792 bp, 95 predicted proteins | sample 5384171 | NCBI WGS metagenome assembly VOFG01 (sample SAMN12384726, study PRJNA508395) | human gut metagenome | isolation source: healthy gut F | host: Homo sapiens
AGAAAAGATTTGAAAGAAGGTAAAAATGGAGGAAAAGTGCAGACGCGCTTCCCGCCCGAGCCTAACGGATACCTTCACATCGGTCATGCCAAAGCTATTTGCCTTGATTTTGGCATTGCAGAACACATGGAGGGGTATGTAACCTTCGTTTTGACGACACAAACCCTACCAAGGAAGATGTGGAGTACGTAGAAGCCATCGAAGAAGATATCCAATGGTTAGGTTACCAATGGGGAAATGAGTATTATGCTTCCGACTACTTCCAGCAATTATGGGACTTCGCTATCCGCCTTATACAAGAAGGAAAAGCATATATCGATGAGCAGACTTCCGAACAGATTGCACAGCAAAAAGGAACTCCTACCCAACCGGGTGTGGAAAGTCCGTACCGGAATCGTCCTATCGAAGAAAGCCTCGAACTTTTCAAAAAGATGAATAGCGGTGAGATCGAAGAAGGCGCTATGGTGCTCCGTGCAAAGATTGACATGGCTAATCCCAATATGCACTTCCGCGATCCGATCATCTATCGTGTGGTAAAACACCCGCACCACCGCACAGGCACCACATGGAAAGCCTATCCGATGTACGACTTCGCCCACGGACAAAGTGACTTCTTCGAAGGAGTTACCCATTCCCTGTGTACGCTCGAGTTCGTTGTGCACCGCCCGCTTTACGATCTCTTTATCGACTGGTTGAAAGAAGGGAAAGACCTGAACGACCATCGTCCCCGTCAAACGGAATTCAATAAATTGAATCTTAGCTATACACTGATGAGTAAGCGTAACTTGCTGACACTGGTGAAAGAAGGCCTGGTAAACGGCTGGGATGATCCTCGTATGCCGACAATCTGCGGTTTCCGCCGTCGTGGTTATTCTCCCGAATCTATCCACAAATTTATTGATAAAATCGGATATACCACTTACGACGCGCTGAATGACATCGCTTTGCTCGAAAGTTCTGTAAGAGACGACCTGAACAGCCGTGCTATCCGTGTGTCCGCCGTTATCAATCCGGTGAAACTTATCATTACCAACTACCCGGAAGGACAGGTCGAGGAACTGGAAGCTATCAACAATCCGGAAGATCCGGAAGCAGGAAGTCACCTGATCGAATTTAGCCGTGAACTGTGGATGGAACGTGAAGACTTTATGGAAGATGCTCCCAAGAAATATTTCCGTATGACACCGGGACAGGAAGCGCGTCTCAAAAATGCCTATATCGTAAAATGTACAGGATGTAAAAAAGACGAGAACGGTATCATCACCGAAGTTTATTGTGAATACGATGCAAATACCCGTAGCGGTATGCCGGATGCCAACCGTAAGGTGAAAGGAACACTTCACTGGGTAAGCTGCAACCACTGTATGCAAGCGGAAGTACGTCTGTACGACCGTCTGTGGAAAGTAGAAAACCCGCGCGACGAACTGGCTGCTATCCGCGAGGCCAAAAACTGTGATGCATTGGAAGCAATGAAAGATATTATCAACCCCGATTCACTGAAAGTTCTTCCGAACTGCTACATAGAGAAGTTTGCAGCAACCCTGCCTCCACTCTCCTATTTGCAGTTCCAACGAATCGGTTACTTCAACATTGACAAAGATTCAACTCCGGAAAAACTGATATTCAACCGTACAGTGGGTTTAAAAGACACGTGGGGTAAGATCAATAAATAACTAAGCCGTCAGGCTTTACTTTATAACATGGGGCTGTGTCAAAAAGGAAATGAACAAGAACTTTTTGTAGCAGCCCCATGTCAGCAATTAAAAAGAAAAAAATAAAATGGGGAGAAAAAATTCACCAAGTGCAAAAAAAAGAACTGACTGAAATCATCCAAAGATACGAAGCCGCCAAAGCAGAAAAAACGACAACTATACCTGGATGGCGACCAGCTCGCTGATATTGCCGATTGGTATGCCACCGAACGCAAATTCAACGATGCACAGGAAGTCATTAATTACGGACTTCAACTGCACCCCGGCAACACTGGCTTACTGGTAGAACAAGCTTATCTTTATCTGGATACTCAAAAACTAAGTAAAGCCAAAGAAGTGGCAAACAGTATCACAGAAACATATGACTCCGAGGTAAAAATGCTGAAAGCAGAACTGTTACTGAATGAAGGCAAACTGGAAGAAGCACAACAACTGATAAATACAATCGAGGACACCGACGATCTGGCCTCAATCATCGAGATCGTTTATCTTTATATGGATATGGGATATCCGGAAGCCGCGAAAGAATGGATAGAAAAGGGACAAGACCAATATGGCGAAGAAGAAGACTTTATCGTACTTCAGGCCGACTATCTGGGAGCAACGCAACACATGAAAGAAGCTATCGAGTGCTTTGACAAGTTGATTGACATCGCTCCTTATAACCCTTCTTACTGGATGGGACTGGCAAAATGCTATTTCATGAGCGAGGATATAAACAAAACTATCGAAACCTGTGATTTCGCACTGGCTGCCGATGATAAATACGGAGAAGCTTACGCTTACAAAGCACACAGTTTCTTCTACCTCAACAACCCCGACAGCGCTATCGAGAATTACGAAAAAGCCATTGAATACAAAGCCATCCCCCCCGAATTGGGGTATATGTTCATGGGGATGTCCTATGCTACCAAAGAAGATTGGGAAAAAACAGAAGAATGTTGTAACCAGGTTATCCGGATTTTTGAGGAAAACGGAGACAGCGGTTCGATTCTACTGATAGATACTTATACAACTAAAGCAAATGCCGTTGCCAAAATGGGAAGATATAAGGAAGCTCACCAGCTATGCAAGAAAGCAAAAGAAATCAATCCGGACGAAGGCCTTATCTTCCTGACGGAAGGGAAAGTATACCTAGAGGAAGATATAGAGAAAAAAGCAACCCAAGCATTTAAAAAAGCTGCAAAAACCAGTACCGGTCCGGAAATGTGGTACATGATCGGTACTGCTTATTCGGAACACAATTATATGTACGAGGCCAAAGAAAATTATGAGAAAGCCTACAAAATCAATCCGAAATATGAAGACCTGCCGGAAAGATTGAGTGTTATCAGTATCATGACCGATGACCTGGACGGTTTCCTCAAATACAATAAAGATTGCGAACGTCCATTCAGAGAAGAAACCATTCAGCAGTTGTTGAACGGTCCGGACCATAGAAAAGAGGATGAACCGATCTTAAAAGAAATTATGAAACGTCTTAAAGAAGAAAAAAGAAAACAATAAATCAAATTAAATCATTCATCCCTTAAAAAATGGAATCAGTAGCAGAACTTCTCAAATGGGTATTAGAAAACTTGAACTATTGGGTAGTCACAATCTTTATGGCTATCGAGAGCTCTTTTATTCCCTTTCCCTCTGAGGCCGTAGTGCCACCTGCCGCATGGAAAGCCATGGCAGACGACAGTATGAACATCTTTCTAGTCATTGTATTCGCAACTGTGGAGCAGACATCGGTGCATTAGTCAATTATTACCTGGCCCGTTGGTTAGGGCGTCCCATTGTTTACAAATTTGCTAACAGCCGTTTGGGGCATATGTGTCTTATCGATGAAGAAAAAGTGCACCATGCCGAAGAATATTTCAGAAAACACGGTGCGGCCTCCACTTTCTTCGGACGTCTCATCCCTGCTGTACGTCAGCTTATCAGTATTCCTGCAGGATTGGCCGGCATGAAGTTAGGCCCTTTCCTACTTTATACAACGCTAGGCGCCGGAATATGGAATACGGTATTGGCCGTGCTCGGATATCTGATTTATCGGTTTACAGACCTCAAAACAACCAATGACGTTTATGTAATGGCAACCAAATATAGTCACGAAATCGGTTATGTCATTATAGCTGTTGTCATACTGGTTGTCGGATTCATCGCTTACAAAGGACTGAAAAAAAAAGAAGAAATAAGTAGTAGATATAAATATAAAGCGCATCTACCAGTCAGGTAGTTACGCTTTATATTTATACTTGAATTAGAAATTAAACTGCACCCCACGCCCAATATCTCTTTGAATTGTACACGTGATCCTTTTTGTACCGTCTTTCTGAGCTATTTTCACATCATCATCATACATCAGATTGGTAGTCAGAGTGGTTGAGAACCATTTATTGATAATCATATTTACTTGTACTTCCCAATTCACATCTATATTCAGAGGTTTATGCAGATAGTCGGAATATAAGTCAAGACGAGAATATACGGTCATATTCTTTAGAAATTCATATTTGACCTCCCCCTTCAGGTTTGCACCAAAAGCTGATAGCAGATGTTTACCGGGATCTACTCCATAAGCCCCCTCATCAGAGAGACGGTCGTTTAGTACGAAGGTGCCACGCCAAGAAGCAGGAGATAGTACAACTGTAAATATCTTGCCCGGATCATAAGTAAATCCCAAACCGGTAGTCAAATAACCGGGAGCCATAAATTCGGAGATTGAAACATCTTTGTTGACCGAATAGTCATACCCCGGAGAGAATTGAGTTTGGAATGTCGCAAATGCACTGGCATACCAATTTTTGGCAATGGAATAACCGTAATTCGTATTCAGATAAATCTTATCATTTGCTTTTTCTCGTACCATCTTCCCCAGTCTTATTAAGTCCGTATGCCAATTCCAGACGATTGGTCCATAAATGTTTTTCTTTCTTGTAATTAATCTGATATGTACCTTGCAAGTCAAAGGCCACAGAGTTATCACCTCCGGCAGCCCAGTTGGTCAGACTAACCTGTGTCAGTTTCAGTCCGGCAAATCCTTCTTTAGTCCAGGGAGAAGTTTGAGTACTATCGGCAGTTTGAGCCGAAAGGGTTCCAATGCCCATAGTTGACAGGGCAAAGAATAAAATTCCTATTTTGTTCATGTCAATAAGGTTTAGTGTATAAAAAACACAACCTAACAAGAATGGAGGTCTGGTGTCCTGCCAGACCTGTCTACCAGTTCTCATTAGGTCAAAATCTTATAATTCCAAATTAAAAATCATTTCACAGCAGCCAGCGCCTTATCATAATCAGGTTGCGTGATTTCCGGAACAAGTTCAGTATAAGCTACCTTTCCATTTTGCCAATCACCACCACTGCACGTGCCAAAAGTCCGGCCAATGGCCCGTCCGCCATACGCACACCGTAGCTTTCATCAAAATCCGAAAACGGAAGTCTGACAATGGAATTACATTCTCAATACCTTCCGTCGTGCAGAAACGACCGTGAGCAAAAGGAAGGTCTTTGGAAATAGCCAGTACGACCGTATCTTTGAGACCTGCTCCCATTTTATTAAATTGGCGTACCGATGTTGCACAAACGCTCGTATCCAGACTTGGAAAAATATTTAGAATTACATTTTTGCCGTTCAGGTCTTTCAGAGAGAAAGAAGACAAATCAGTTTTTACTAACTCAAAATCAGGAGCGACTTTACCCACTTGTATAAATTCACCGATCAGTTTCACCGGTTGTCCTTTGAAATTTGTTGTTGCCATAATGCATATCTATTTAAAAATTACTTTATATAGAAAACAACATATACTCGGAATATGTTCACCGAAAACCTTTTCCAAAATGAAATTGTTATCCCACAACGAAATTATTCTAGTATACAATTTTAAATAGAAAACGTATGGAAACAGTATTCAATGAGATTCAACACTCAGTAAAAAATTGGTGGGCTTCTCTTCTCTTAGGAATTGTGTATATTATTGTCGCCCTCTGGCTGATGTTTCACCCCTCAGCAGCTATGTCGCATTGAGCATCGTATTCAGCATATCCATGTTGATAAGCGGTATCTTGGAAATCCTCTTTGCAGTCAGCAATCGAAAAGGTGTGCCAAGCTGGGGCTGGTATATCGTGGGAGGAATCATCGACGTTATTCTCGGCATCTACCTGATCGCCTATCCCATGGTCAGCATGGAAGTTATCCCTTTCATCATAGCCTTTTGGCTTATGTTCCGCGGGTTCTCCTCCACCGGTTACTCGATCGACCTGAAACGCTATGGTACCCGCGACTGGGGCTGGTACATGGCTTTCGGTATCCTTGCCATCCTGTGCTCTCTTTTAATATTATGGCAACCCGCCATAGGTGCACTCTACGCGGTGTATATGATTTCTTTCGCTTTCCTCATTATCGGACTATTCCGTGTCATGCTTTCCTTTGAACTTAAGAATTTGCATAAAAGAAAATAAAATTCTTTCGGCACTTACTTTGGTATTTTGTTTATCTTTGTAGGCAATTTACATGAATTAATTAATTAAAAAGGAAGAAAATTATGGCAATGCATACTTGGTTTGAGTGCAAGATTCGTTATGAAAAAGTAATGGAAAACGGAATGCAGAAAAAAGTTACCGAACCATATCTTGTTGATGCACTCAGCTTTACAGAAGCAGAAGCACGTATTATCGAGGAGATGACTCCATTTATCACAGGAGAATTTACAGTATCGGATATTAAACGTGCCAACTATAGCGAACTTTTCCCTAGCGATGAAGAAAGTGCCGACCGCTGGTTCAAATGCAAACTTATTTTCATCACTCTGGACGAAAAAAGCGGTGCTGAAAAAAAGACTTCTACCCAAGTGCTGGTTCAAGCTGCCGACTTGCGCGACGCAGTGAAGAAACTGGACGAGGGCATGAAAGGAACAATGGCTGACTATCAAATCGGTATGGTATCAGAGACTCCGCTGATGGATGTATATCCTTACAGCGCCGAACCGAATGACAAACCGGAGTTTGATCCATCAAAAGCATAAGTAACAATGAGTATTGCTGACAATTTAAAGCAAGTGCTGGCCGAACTCCCTCAAGGAGTCCGGCTGGTTGCTGTCTCAAAATTCCATCCCAATGAAGCGATAGAAGAAGCATATCAGGCGGGACAGCGTATTTTTGGAGAAAGCAAAGTGCAGGAAATGACAGCTAAATACGAAAGTTTGCCCAAAAGACATTGAATGGCATTTCATCGGACACCTGCAGACGAACAAAATCAAATACATGATACCATACGTAGCGATGATTCATGGAATTGATAGTTATAAACTGCTGGCCGAAGTCAACAAACAAGCTGTCAAAGCGGGACGTACAGTGAACTGCCTATTGCAGATTCACGTTGCGCAGGAAGAAACCAAATTTGGTTTCAGTCCCGAAGAATGTAAAGAGATGCTGAATGTCGGAGAATGGAAAGAGCTGACTCATGTACGCATCTGCGGATTAATGGGGATGGCCAGCAACACCGATTGCATTGAACAAATCAACCGGGAATTTGGTTTACTAAATAGGCTCTTTAACGAGATAAAAACAACTTGGTTCATCCACTCCGATACTTTCTGCGAACTATCAATGGGAATGTCACATGACTATCACGAAGCCATTGCCGCAGGAAGTACGCTGGTACGGGTAGGAAGCAAGATTTTCGGAGAACGAATTTATTAATCAGGAGTAAAAAACATATTGCTATGACCGATTTAAAAACTACTTTCGCAGGGCTTTCCCTTAGAAACCCTATCATCATCAGTAGCTCGGGGCTGACCAACAGTGCCGGCAAAAACAAAAAATTGGCCGAAGATGGTGCCGGTGCTATCGTTCTGAAATCACTGTTTGAGGAACAGATCATGCTGGAAGCAGATCAACTGAAAGACCCGGCATTCTATCCCGAAGCCAGTGACTATCTGGAAGAATATATCCGTGAGCACAAGCTATCTGAATACCTGACTTTAATAAAAGAAAGCAAAAAGGTATGCCCCATTCCTATCATTGCCAGCATCAACTGCTACACTGATTCCGAATGGATTGATTTTGCAAAGAAGATTGAAGAGGCTGGTGCCGACGCATTGGAAATCAATATCCTCGCCTTGCAATCAGAACTGCAATATACATACGGTTCATTCGAACAACGCCACATCGATATTCTCCGCCACATAATAAAAAAACAATCAAGATACCTGTAATCATGAAACTGGGTGATAACCTGACAAATCCTGTGGCATTAATCGATCAGTTGTATGCCAACGGTGCAGCCGCAGTTGTTCTCTTCAACCGCTTCTATCAGCCGGACATCAACATCGAAAAGTTGGAGCATATTTCAGGAGAAATATTCAGCAATGCTTCCGACCTCGGCAATCCGCTCCGCTGGATTGGAATTGCATCTGCAGTAGTAGATAAGATCGACTATGCGGCTTCCGGTGGTGTTGCTAACGCTGAATCAGTAGTGAAAGCGATCCTTGCCGGTGCTTCAGCCGTAGAAGTATGTAGCGCAGTCTATCTGAATACAAACGCATTTATTGGAGAAGCCAACCGCTTCCTCTCTGCATGGATGGAACGCAAAGGATTCGAAAATATAGCTCAATTCAAAGGCAAACTGAATATCAAAGATATTAAAGGCGTCAATACGTTTGAACGTACACAGTTCCTTAAATATTTCGGAAAGAAAGAATAAGGAAAAAAGTATACTAAATCAATAAAAGAAAACGGTGAACAAATTGTGCTATTTGCAACAGGATGTTCACCGTTTACTTTTTTAATCACTTATTAATTTATCTCGCTTAGCAGAGAAATCTGTTATAACAGGTTGCTTGCCAGTTCACTCAATTCACTTCGTTCACCTTTCAGCAAATTGACGTGTGCAAAGATATTCTGGTCTTTCATACGATCAATCATATATACCAAGCCATTGGACTGACTATCCAGATAAGGTTGGTCAATCTGCTGGATATCTCCCGTAAATACCATCTTCGTACCTTCGCCTGCACGGGTGATGATTGTCTTTATTTCATTTGGGGTCAGATTCTGCGCTTCGTCAATGATGCAATACATTTCGCTCAAACTACGACCACGGATAAATGCCAGAGCTTCAATCACCAGCTGTTCGCTTTTCTGCATATCTTCTATGCGCTTCACTTCGGTAGAGTTTGCTGCAAACTGACGTTTTATCACGTTCAGATTGTCAAATAATGGTTGCATATAAGGAGCTACTTTCTCTTGTGCATCTCCCGGAAGGAAACCGATATCCTTATTGGAAAGCGCCACAACGGGACGTGCTAGCAAAATCTGTTTGTAATCCGTCAGCTTGCCCAAAGCAGCAGCCAAAGCCAGCAAAGTCTTACCTGTTCCTGCTTTTCCTGTCAGAGCTACCAGTTTGATATTCGGATCATTCAGGATCTCAAAAGCAAAACTCTGTTCCGCATTCCGGGGTTCAATTCCATAATTCTTACCCTTCATCACGCGGATAATAGAATGAGTAAAAGGATTATAGCGTGCCAATACACTATTCCGGTCACTCTTCAATACGAAACATTCGTTAGGATGAATCAGATCCTTAAAGTCAAATTCACTCAAGTCAATGCCTTCCTTTGAAGAATAAATACGGTCGATCAATGCCGGATCTACATTTTCGAAAATCTCATTCGACTTCTCGAATACATCTACATTGACCACCTTATCCGTAATATAATCTTCGCAAAGCAGACCGATTGAACGAGCTTTCATACGCAGATTCACATCCTTGGTCACTAAGATAGATTTCACATTCGGATACTTATCGGTCAGGTATTCGGTTGCTGCCAAAATCAAATGGTCGGGTTTCTTTATTGGAAACGATTCCCACACTTTGGCAGCCGGCACATTGCTTGTCACAACAAACAGACGTCCCAATCCTTCGCCGAGTTTCACCCCTTCGGAGAAAAGCTCGTCGCTAGTCAATACATCCAATTCGCGCACAAACTCACGAGCATTGAAGTTAATCTGCTCGTTTCCTTTTTTGAACTTATCCAGTTCTTCGAGTACAACAAGAGGGAGGTAAATATCATTTTCCTGAAAATTCTTCAAGCAATTGTAGTCGTGAAGAATAACATTTGTGTCTAGCACAAAATTTTTCTTAGTTCCCATGATTTCTTAGATTTAAATGTTGATATTTGCAATCTCATTCGCCAATCCCTCACTTACGGTTCGGTTGACGGTTCTAAAGATAAACAAATTAGCGGGCAATAAAGATTGCCCGAAGTTAAATATTATAAAACATGGACTATCAGAACACTTTAAAGTACTTATATGAGAGTGCGCCAATGTTTCAACAAATAGGAGGCAAAGCATATAAGCCAGGTTTAGAGACTACACATCAATTAGACGAACATTTCGGTCATCCCCATCAACAATTCAAAACGATACATATCGCCGGAACAAATGGAAAGGGTTCCTGCTCACACACTATCGCAGCCGTATTACAGTCCGCAGGGTACCGGGTAGGACTATTCACCTCCCCTCATTTAATCGACTTCCGCGAGCGTATCCGTATCAACGGTGAAATGATTCCCGAAGATTATGTAGTCAGCTTTGTAGAAGAACATCGCTCTTTCTTCGAGCCGCTGCACCCTTCATTCTTCGAACTGACCACCGCTATGGCATTCCGTTATTTTGCCGACCAGAAAGTAGATGTAGCAGTTATCGAAGTAGGCATGGGCGGAAGATTGGACTGTACGAATATCATCCATCCGGATTTGTGTGTTATCACCAACATAGGCCTCGACCACACCCAATATCTGGGTGACACGCTGACGAAGATTGCCAAAGAGAAAGCCGGAATTATCAAAGAAGGAGTTCCGGTCGTTATCGGCAGAGCCCAAGGGGCAGTGAAACGTGTATTTACCATGAAAGCTAAAGAAAAGAATGCGCCTATCGAATATGCCCGTGAAAATGCCCGGTACTGGGACATGGAAATAGTTCCTTATTCGAAATTGCAAGAAATAAGACCGATGATGGACAACACAATTCAGAGCATGCACGAAATGATCGAAGCAATGGACGAACAATCAGAAGAAGAGGCAAACCAGATGCGGCAAGCATTACTCATGTTAGACCTGTCAGACAGTCTACGTACGCTAGACCAGATACTCGACAAAAGAAAAGATGCTATCAAAATCCACAATGAGATGTTTCCTTTCGGACTTTTCACAGAGTTGAGCGGAGCTTACCAATTCGAAAATATGTTTACCATCCTAAAAGCCCTTGCGACACTGACCCGTCTGAACTACAACATCAGATCCCAGGACTATCGCGCAGGTCTTGCAAACGTATGTCAGCTCACCGGTCTGATGGGGCGTTGGCAGAAAGTACACAGCTATCCGGATATTATCTGTGACACGGGACATAATGTTGATGGAATCGAATATATCCATGTACAGCTCAATGCCATTCACAAAACCTTCGATCAGGAGATCCATATTGTATTCGGCATGGTCAATGACAAAGACATCAGGGGGTTCTGCGAGCATTGCCGAAATATGCCACCTATTATTTCACCAAAGCAAGCGTGAAACGCGCGCTTCCGGAAAATGAACTACTGGCATTGGCAGAAGAAGCCGGATTGAAAGGTACCACCTACCCCACTGTTGTAGAAGCTGTACAGGCGGCAAAAAAGAACTGCCCCCCGAAAGATCTGATCTTTGTAGGAGGCAGCAGTTTCATTGTCGCAGACTTGTTAGCGAACCGCGATACACTCAATCTCTACTAACGCATCCTTGGGCAGAGCTTTTACGGCAACCGCCGAACGTGCCGGAAAAGCTCCGTCAAAATACGTGGCATACACACCATTCATCCCTGCAAACAGGGACATATCCTGAAGAAATACAGTAGTTTTGACAATGTTTCCCATTGTCAACCCTGCTTCTTCAAGAATGTGTTTTATATTCTCCAACGACTGGCGTGCCTGTTCTTCAATTCCTTCCGCCATCTTTCCGGTAGCCGCATCGATAGGCAACTGACCCGATACGAATACCATTCCATTGGCTTCTATCGCCTGACTATAAGGACCGATAGCCTCCCGGAGCTTTCTCACTGCAAATTACTTTTTTCATATTTATTTCTTTTTTCTGTTTACCGAATTTCAAAGATAAAAATAAATTTCGAGTAAGATTGACAAAGAATCCGGATTCCGCAAAAGGGTGAGCTTTGATAAAGACAATTTAAACGGTCGGTTTGATGTTGAGTTGATTCGCCGTATTGATGAGTGCAAAGACTTCATTATGTTTATGGTGCCGGAGACGTTTACAACGATCCGCCCGCTCAATGAAGAAGCGGTCGAGACAGGCGAAAAAGCAACATGGGACATGGAAGAAGTGGCTTTCTACGAACGGATGGCATCCTTGACCTATGAAGAGTTTGAAACGGAAATTAAGCAGATCAGCCATACCGGAGAAATCGATTTTGTCCGGATAGAATTAGGCCGTGCGTTACACCGCCGGAGTAGAAACCCCAAACAGAAAAATATCATTCCGATTGCTCCGCAGGAAAGTGAAAGCTATGATTTCGCCACCCTGCAACTACCACCGGACATTAGCGGATTAAAAGATTTTCAAGCTGTATTTTACAGCAACTCACGAGTAGCCCGATTCAAAGATATAAAGGGTGACCTCCTGAAACAAATGTTATCAAAACCTTCTTATGTATCTGCCAAATGGCTTGTGATGACTTTCATTGCTCTATCATTAATAGTAGTAGGAAGCAAAACTTATACTTCCATCCAAAGAACGGCAGAACAAAAACTGGAATTCAAGGATTGCCGCACTTATGACGATTATAGTAGTTTCATAAAGAAACACCCGGACAGTTCTTTGAAATCTACATGCGACTCCATCCTGCATGAATTCAATGCACTCCGGAATGACGGACGCGCTTCCGTAAACAACACCGGAAACAGGGATATAAAAGACAGAGAGAAAGAATGGGTAGACGTAAAATGGAATCCCACAATCACACTGCCCCAGCTCCGCTCCCTGGTGGACATGATGAATAATATGCTGCTGATTCCGACCAAAAACAAAGAATTCATCATGGGGAAAAACTATGGGAAAAGGATATGACTCACCGCAGCACACCGTTGTATTAAGTTCCGATTATTATATGTGTAAATACGAAGTAACACGTTCGTTGTGGTATGCCATTATGAATGACTCCATTGTTACGGAAGAAGGCATGCTGCCTATGACACATATAACGTGGAATGATGCAGAGGCCTTCACCAAGAAACTGAACAAGCTCACCGGTTTACCTTTTTCCCTCCCTACGGAGGCGCAATGGGAGTAATGCAGCCGCCGGAGGCGAAAGCTATCCTTATGCCGGTTCAGACAACATTCGTGATGTAGCCTACTATGCCTCCAATGCCAATGAACGCCTGCATCCCGTTGGCGAGAAACGCGAAAACGGATTCGATTTATACGACATGTCAGGTAACGCCGCCGAATGGTGTACAGACTGGATGAGCCGGTATGAAAATACACGGGTCACAGATCCCCAAGGTCCGGCAGAGAATCCCGGACACCATAAAAAGATAGTGAGAGGAGGCAGCTACCTGGCCAACGAACGTGATATGGACATTCGCCATCGTAGCGTACAGACTTACGATACATCAGAACCACATATCGGATTTCGTGTGGTACTTAATCCTATTCAATAACACTATGAATGCAGAATAAAAATGAGCAGGAAAACTATTTTCAGAGTATTCATCCTCCTGTTTTTTTCCATCGGAGGGCAAATGAGTGCCAATGCACAGACAACGACACCCTTTGAAACGGTGTTCGACGCCTGTAAGAAAGCATGTGAAGCATTGGACGGCGGCTTTGCCAGTGGCGAACAACTGCTGGCAGTAAGCAAAACGCTGCGTGATGCAGCCCCTATCCCATTAACCGTCAAACAAACCAAGGGCGATGTCTTGAGCCTGAAAGGACATCTGGTATTTGACTACGAATTCATTCAAGCCTGCGTTGATAATGAAACAATCTATGAAATTGCGGACAAGTATGCAGCAGAAGCGAGGATGAGAGGTGATAAGGACTCCGCCAACAAAGTAAGATTAGATACCAAAATGGTGGCTGCCGGTCAGACCTGTACTTTCGAGATTCCGAGCTGTTCGGGAACCTCGCAGATAGGCTGTGTGGCAGAGGTGAATCGCTCTTTCAGTTGGAAAATAAAGACAATCGGTTATCAATCGAAAAGTGAACGGGAATACAAATGTAATGACAGTGTCCGGAAAGGTCTTCCTTTCCGTAAAGAAAAGGTTAGCTCGGACGAACGGTATAAAATCATCGTCTCGATCACCAATAAAAGCAAGAGAGACGGGAGCTTTGCCTTGATCTTATTTTAATCCACTAAAATCTCTATTATATGCGACAATTCATTCTATCTCTATTAGCCTGTCTATGTCTGACAGCCTACTCACAGACTGCAAGCCAAGCCGACCTACTGGTTGAAGAAGCTCAAAAACTAGAAAGTAAACAAGATTACCCAACCGCCATTACCAAACTGAAACAAGCGGACGAATTATATGTCAAAACGGGAAAGACACAGAGTGCGGAACGTGCTACCTGCCTGCACATTCTCGGCCGCTGTTATCTGAATCTGGAACGTCCCGAAGGACTAACCTATACACAAATGGCAGCAGATATGCGCAAGACCATACTGGGCGAAACAAATATCAAATACATTTCCTCCCTGAACAACACAGGACTCTACTACCTGACTGTTGCAAAAGACTATCCTAAAGCAGCAGAAATTCATGGCAAGACATGGGAACTGTGCAGTCGCATTCAGCCCCGTCCTGAACAGGCATTCATGTTTCATATCAATCTCGCCCGCTGCTACATAGCTTTAGGAGAAATGGACAAAGCAAGTGCCATCGTAGAAGAGGAAATAGCCATCAGTAAAAAGATGTATGGCGAAAAGTCCCTTTCAGTTGCCCGTCAACTCCAGCAGATAGGTTCGTTGTACTACCTGTCGGGACGTAAAGATGTAGGAGTCACTTATTATGAGCAGGCCTTCAACATCTTTCCTGACGATTCAAAAGAATACGAGCAACTTCTCGATTGGATATCATCCATCTACGTGGAACTGAACAATCAGCCGAAAGTATTGGAATACATGAAATTGGTAGAAGCTCACAATAAAAAAAGAATTGGAAAAGCCTTGCGACGAACCTGATTGCCTGACCGAGCGTGCCCAGTATTTTGCCAGCATAGGTAACAATGATAAGGCAAGGGCACATTTTCTGGATGCTTTAAAGAAATGCGATGTGAATACTGATAAGGAGATTGTTTTTAAAGTACGCCACAACTATGCGCAATTTCTTTCCGGAATACAAGATCACGCATCTGCCGGCGAATACTACGAACTGGCAGCAGACATCCTTCGCAACAATCCTGCCGAACAGGCTAAATTTGCATTGGAATCTTATCTGGGCGGACTCAATTATAGCATTGCCGCCAAGTATGAGGCCTCAATCGTATGCTCAATCAGGCACTGTCGGTTTATGCACAGATGTTGCCGGACAAACTGGACAAATATGTAGACGCCTCCATTGCATTGTGCCGTAACTACGGATTCACCAAGGAATATGGAAAAGCCCTCGAAATACTCACAAAAAGCCGAAAAACTGCTTCCGACGGGTGATAAGTCAGATAAGATGGGGAAATTCTGCGTTCCAGAGGCAGTATCTTATACCGACAAAACAATATGCAGAAGCAGCAGCAAACTACCAACAGGCTGCAGACATTTACAAAATTCTTCCCGGCAGTGATGTAAAATATCAGGATGCACTTAGCAGTCTGAATCGTTGCCACACCATGATGGGCAATGAGACAGCAGCCAGGCAGACAGAACAGGATGCCGAACGTCAACGAATGGCGGTTTTAAACAGGCTATTGAAAGAGAATCTTGAACAATTGGACGCTTATCGCCTGCAATGGGGAGAAGACGGTTTGATGTATGTCTCCGCATTAGGGACTATCGCTGACATCTACTATACCCAAGGACAGACCGACAAGGCATTAGCCTATATGGAACCTTTCCTCTCCAGCGAAACAACCGCGCTGCGTAATCTTTTCCGTCTCTCGAAAGCCGATGAACGCCTGGCATTCTGGAAGGATATCCGTTCCTCACTGGACAGTATTCCCCTCCGTGCAGCCAATATCGCCGCAACAGGTACACCTGAACAAAAACAACGTTTTGCCCGGTTAGGTTACGATGCATTATTGTTTTCAAAAGGTATTATGCTCAATTCGTCTATTGAACTGGAGTCTCTGATCCGCGCTTCGGGAGATAAATCCCTGCTCGACCAATACAACAAGGCTACCCTTATGGCGGAACAAATTTTATCCATGCAAAGTGAACTCCCGAATGCAACCAATCAGACGGAAGCACGGAAAAATATCATCCGCCAGAAAGAGGAGTATGAACAGCTGCAACTGGACTTGATGCGAAAATCTACTGATTTCGGCGACTATACCCGTTATCTTTCTGTCAAATGGCAGGACGTACAAAAGCATCTGCATGGAAACTCCATCGCCATAGAATTTGCTCTCATAGACGATGAACTACTAGCTCCGGACAAACACCTGGCCGCTTTCGTACTTCGTCCGGGCGACACGTCTCCCACCGCAATCAAGTTAATGAGTCAGAAATTGCTATCGAAAGAGATGCAATCGCCTACGGCTTTCACCACAACCGAAAACGGGGCACATTTCTGGAAAGCGCTGGATGAATATATCAGCAAAGCGGATACTATTTATTTTTCACCTGACGGGATACTTCATCAGTTACCTGTAGAATATCTTCCGTATGGAGCGGGTAACCTGCCGTTAGCATTCCAGAAAGCCGTCTATCGTTTATCGTCAACAAAAGAAATCGCACTCGACAAAGCTTCACTGAACTACTCATCAGCCGCACTTTTCGGAGGATTAGACTACGAAATGGCTTCAACCAAAGTTCGCAATATTGTTTCTACAGATCATAACTCCGGGAAATTCCGTAACGGACAGAATGGGTATCATGAGTTACCATATACGCTCAATGAAGTAAATAACGTAAATTCCCTATTGAAAGAAAAGAAGATTAAAACCAATCTATTCGTAGGTGAAAACGGAACTGAAAAGCAGTTCCGGGCACTCGACGGCAAAGCTGTTTCGTTGATTCACATAGCTACTCACGGAGACTATAAAGAATTGAAGCAACGTGAAGCCGATGATGCGATGAAGCATTGCTTCCTGATTATGTCCGGCGCCAATGCCACGGAAGAGAATAACGACGGACTGCTCCGTGCAGATGAAATCAGTACACTAAACCTCCGCGGTTGTCGTATGGTTGTTCTTTTTCTGCCTGCAACACCGGTCAAGGTACTCTTGGTGCGGATGGTCTTTTCGGTCTTCAACGAGGCTTTAAGAATGCAGGAGTACAAACCATCCTCATGACACTTTCAGCTGTTGACGACCAGGCCTCCATGCTTCTCATGACTAAATTCTATGAGAACATCATTTCAGGGTTATCCGAACGACAGGCTCTTATAAAAGCGCAACAGTACCTTCGTGAGAACGGATATGCAGACAGTAAATATTGGGCACCATTTATCTTGTTGGATGCAGGCAAATCGCCTATTCCTCATCCTTCGAAATCTTGAACCCTAGTTTCATAATCAGTTTCAAGGTTTCCACCGAAGAATTTCTGTCGTACACCTTTTCTTCTTCAGGTAATTCTTCATACGGAACCAGGCACGGATGCTGCTTCAACACATCATCCCGCTTTTTTCCATACGTCCAACCTTGTTCTATTCTGGTTTTCGACCAGACTTCATGAACATTCTTAGCCATCTCTTCTACCAAATATTCCAACTCCTTCGGGAGTTGGATATGTCCTGTATCCACCGGATTGGGAATATACTCTTTCATTTTATGATTCATTATTTATATATTAGCGGAACAATTTCCAATCTATCTTTTTACCACAATGACTGCAATAGATTTGGTCCATAAAAATAGACGCACCACATTCACAGACTTTGGCATCACCTTCATTCTTCAATTTTCTCATCAGCTCATTATGAAGAGCCGTATCGCCCTGTTTGATAATACTATACCCCAGCTTTTTCATCAGCTTGATCGTATCAAACGCCATACGTCGATCATATTCTTTTTCCGAATAAGGAAGCATGGAATAAGGCACCATGTCCGGAGTCTCTTTCTTCTCGTCATCCCTCTGCGGTCCATAAGTCCATCCCTCTTCCTGGCGCTGGTCGGCCCAGATTTCGTGCGCATTTTCAGCAATGGCTTCACGCAATTCAATCAAATCAGTGCTCAATTCAACATCTTCCAGATCAATAGGCCGCGGATTATAATCCAGATCAGGCACTTTCACTCTCGCAAGATACGCTTTTGCATCATTCCATGCCGCAATAAAGTGATCCTTGGGATAGGCCGTACTTTCCTCTCCTGTTGCAGGATCATAAAGCGTCACTTCCTCTTCATTTACGTCAAGCACTACTGCTGCATGATAAGCAATTTCCTCCTCGCTATTTTCCGGCAACCGGCAACTATTTACCACAACAATCGCATCATGTCCGGCCTTGAGGGCACGTATGACACTGTCAATACTGGAACCATAACTGCGCATCACAATCAATCCGCGTTGTTCGAGCAGGCGGCCTACACTATGCAAAGGAGTTCCCCTCTCCCTCAACCAACTGTTATTCCTGGCCTCCTCCGAGAGTTCATCCGAATTATATTCAATCTTTCTACGTTTCAAAATAAACTGCTCACACTGGAAATCACAAAGATTACCTTCCGATTTGGCTGCCATCTGCGCCATTGGCAGGAAGTCCGTTTCTTCATCATCAGCTCCCATCATGGCATCCAACTGTTGAGACAAGATAAATTCCTCTTGCAAACTTTCATCAGTCGCCAGATATTCAAGTACCAAAGCTGTTTCTTCAGCATTCGTCTTACCTTCTTCAAAAAAGCAGCCAACAATTCTTCGGTTATCATATTTTTTATCTTTTGTTTTCATACTTCTTCTTATCATTCATAGCTAAGTGAGCCAATGCTGCCAGCGCACGCTTTTTAATATTGTACAGATTAGCAACAGTTATTCCCATAGATAATGCTAAAAATTCAGGTTCGACCTCTTTGAGTACTAATTCCCTGATGACCATCACATACCGCTTATTCGACATCAGATCGAACAAACGTTCCAAATCAATCTTTGCGGCTATTTTCGATTCAGAGTCGTCTATTTTTCTTCTTCATGATTCTGCTCATAAAGAGGCTCTTTACTCTCGTCTTCTATCATCTGTTCACGTTTTTTCCGGGAACAGAAAAAACGAATTGCCACAATCTTAATCCATGTTCCAATGGTGCTACGTCCCTCAAAATTACGAAGAACGGCAGCATCATTCTTCATTAGATGATAGTAGAGTTCGCTGATACATTCATCGTAATCAACCTGGTAATCAAATATCAGCTTAATTACATTGATAAACAACGGACGATATTTTATGTTGAAAAACCAATCGGTGATTTTTTCATCCCGATTGATTAATCCGTCGACTATTTCCTGATCTGTCATATAGTTAGTTCTTTTTCAATCTAAAACTTAGCTCAACCACACACTGGTCATAAGGGATGGTTTCCGGATATTTACTTCTTAAAATATCATTATCGACGATGCATTTATGCTTCTTCTGCTGAAAGTCTTTATCTCCGTCACACGTTACAAATCCTTGCAGTTCCATACATGCATTCCAACGCAAATGTTCGCACTTACTCAAATTATCAAATAATGTACTGGAAACAACGTCACAAACCTTAGAATAGTTCAATGTATGGGCATCACGCTGCGTCAGCTCAACCATCTCTTTCAATCTTTCCTTATTATCTTTGCCATCCTCTCCCATGGCCCCGGCTAAAAACTTTTTGGTATCGATATGCCATACATTAGCCCTATCCTGCTCTTCCTGATAAGCCAATTTAATTTGTGCATCCAAGCTATGCTTGTCCTGCAATGCCTCTCTACGCGCATTCCATTCTTCTTCCGCTGTTTGCTTCAGGCTTTCCTTCGCTTTCTTCTTCTCTTCAATTTCCTTCTCATTCGTTTCAGGCATTGCGTCAATCATAATTTTCTGATATGCATAATAAAATTCCTTTGCCAATACTTCAAGCACATCTGTCGATACCACATCGTACGAGAATATTTCTTCCTGCGCTCCAAAAGTTATGATTACATCCGGGTATTGCCATAAATATTAAAATACTCTTTTATTTGCTTCAGCTGAATGGTGTTGCAACTTCCATTGACGCGCAGATAAATCCTAAAATCATTGAAACAATCCTTTCTATATCGATAGGCATATTCGTAGAGATCAATCGCCAATGCCATCCCTTCATTATCATTTCCTATAGCAATTACAACATAGTTTAGATCATGAATGATTTCAGAAAATTTTTCCCAAAAACGTTCGGAATGGATAGACATTTCTTCACACCATTCCAACTCATTTTTTCCTCTCCTTCAAGGCAGGTGCTTTCATTAAAAATCACCTTTCAATTCATCCATATGTTCATCAACCACATATATTTTTTGAGGGTTCCTATTGCCATTTACATCGATTAATGCCCCAAACTCATATAGAAAACGAAATGCATCACGTCCTGTTTCTCCAAAGCCAATAATCATCGACGTAAAAGGTTTCTTTACACAAGCCTTCGATGTATCGACATCTACAAAATTCACGGGGTGATTCCTCACATTCTTTTTTAATTGCAATACAGCAAGATTAGACGAGTCGATGATATGAATCTGATGTTTCAACCCATCACATATTTCCAACTTCTGGTTCTGGTTGTTCTTACGCGCATGGCAATAAATCTGAACCTGATTATGGACTCTATCTTCTTTACATTTCGCTATTTCCTTAAAAACAGACACCGCCTCCAGATTCAGTTCTTCATTGGGAGACAAGAAATAGAAAGTTGCCTGCGGGTACTTCTTGATTAGGTTTCCCAATCTCCTCAATCCGAGATATTTGTATAAATCAAATTCCGATTTGACTTTATCTATAACCCGGCCTGTGATTCCAAATTTAGAGTTAACCAGTATGCCGTCAAGCTCTTCTATCTTTTCTATAAATTTTTCAGTTCCGTCATGAGACGAATTAAAGAAATGACTGAATGTGAACCGGCCATGAGAACTGCTTTCATTAGCAGAAAGCAACCTCACGAAAATGAACTTACAATTCTCCCATCCTTCTTCATTCTTCCCCTTGGGCTCTGCCGCTTTTTTTCTTATGCTGTTAGCCAGCAATATCGCATTATCATTGACACCCCAGAAAATAAACAGCCGGCATTTCTTCTTTCTTGAAAGATTCGCCATACATAACCGCACCCATGAGATAAATCTGAATCCTAACAGTTTGATGATAAAAACCGCACTCACTATAACGGCCAGGAAATGTATCACAGAAAATATCGTCATGTAGAAAGGATCATGATGCAGATCTTCAGGAACCTCAAAAGATCGGAATGCGAAGCGAACATTTCCATAGAAGACAGAGCAGACCTAAACGCCAACGCTATCGAATTACTGTCACTCCCTCCCTCATTAAAAGCATACCAATATATCAGGAAACCTGCAATAAATACCGTACCTGCAATCCATTTCAGGTTATCCACTAAGAATTTCCGTTTCTTAAAAAGCAGGTATACTAAACCTATCCCGATAATGATTAACAAAAGGGTAGAATATCCCCATTGATTTAAAAAACAAGGGTCTGTCGCGTGCTGTGCATTGCATTCACCAGTTTGAGAGATTACTGTGCTTAACATATACATATTCGATAGATTGATTATTTATTCTACAAATTTATACAAAATATTGAATAACAAACAGATTAGTAACAAAAACCTCCTGCAAAACGAATTTTGCAAGAGGCTTTCTTATTTCTTCTTTAATAAGATTATTCAGCTTTTTCTTTATTCTCCTCCGCTGGAGCTTCTGCAGGTGCGGGAGCATCCTCCACCGGCTTGTCAACTTTCACCTCTTCTCTTGAAACGTTTACAGTCACATTTACAGAAGCAGGCTGTGCCTGATATGGCATACGGTTTTTCGGATCTGCTCCGTAAGGATTAGGACCTACCGTACCATCTGCAAACAACATATACAATGCAAAAATCCAACCAATGATAGGCACACAGCACAACAAAATCAGCCAACCGGATTTGTTTAAGTCGTGCAGACGTTTCACACCCTGTGCCAAAGAGAACCAAATGGAAGCAATCATAGCAGCAAGACCGATCAATAAACCAAATACTGATCCACCGGCCGATCCGCTGGCAGCACCCAAAATAAATGTACCTACACCAAGTGCCCATGCAATACTGGAAACTATACCACCGATAATGCCCGACAGGAAATATTCAATTCTACGAATACGCCCGTCAAATGAGAAAGGAGCTTTGAACATAATTTATTAAATTTATATGAATAAATAAGTGAGTTTTTATCCGTGTTTCTCAATATGAAAGCAAAGATATAAAAAAATTAAATAAAGAAAGAAATCGGGCAAAAAAGATTGAAAAAATGCCCTATTTTCTGTAGAAATCACAATTTCACTCCATCCCAATGCATCACTGCCACCCATTCTGTCGGCTGACAAGTTCCGCAAGAACGATGCGGAACCGTAGCGACCACCAAGTCACAATGGGAAGACAGTACGATTCTTAACTCCTTCAGCAACATATCCACCTGAATAATCAAATGAAGATATTTCGTCATACACCGGATCACCCGTACATACTGATAAATGCACATATCCTCTCCCCGCCTTATCTCCCCTAATGTTTTAGGAGAGATAGCGAATTCGCTTATGAAAAAACTGTTACTGAAAATACGATCCATATCCATTAAAGCCAATACCAAATTGCTTAAAAACTCATAAGGTTCCTGTTTTTCTTTTGCCATGTCATTCTATGATTAATAAATTATAATATTTCATTTTTTATTTGCTTTATCAAGTGCTATCCACATAGGGAAGCAACCCTATTTTTAATATCCCGACCTTTGTTCCCGTTATCTGATAGTCAGGTAGCTCAATCTTACAAAAACAATTTTATATGAAAGTTTTAGAAGAAATCAAAGTCTCGGTTTACGAAAATGTGTATTCAAAAAAAGCCCCGAGTCATGTCTTTCCTTGAAGTCATTATTATGTGCATTCATCCGATCTATGCCTCCATCATAAACGCTATTCGGCGGTACTATGCAGAAGGAGACCATGCCGCGGCACAGAAGCTGAAAAACCAACTCCCCTGCTTCACTCCGGCAGGCACATTCGACGGAGCGCACGCTATCAAAAAACTTTCTTCTCCCCAGCCATATTGTCGGACTTGATTACGATCATGTAAAAGATCGTCTTCAAGTCATCCAACGTTGTGCGGCAGATCCCCACACAGTAGCGGCAATAGAAAGCCCTACCGACGGAGTGAAAGTTTTCGCCTATGTAGAAGGTATCGAAAACCGCCATCGTGAAGGGCAGCAACTAGTGAGCCGCTACTACAATCAACTGCTGGGATTGAGAGTGACCCGGCATGCAAGGACGAAAGTCGCCTGTGTTATTTCAGTTATTCCCCCAACGGATATGTTGCGGCGCTCTATCAGGCATTTGTGTTGGAGCCACTTATAAAAGAAGAAACAAACACTTTCTCTGAAAATGAAGTGCTTCCTCCCTTTCCCCTTCAGGATAATACTCCGGAAAACGTGTCTGAAGAAGAAATCGCCCGATTTATTTCGTCCTATATTTTCTTTCATCCGCGAACAGCCGGTCAGCGCCATTCCAACGTCTTCAAACTTGCCTGCGAAGCCTGCCGCCGACACTATCCCCAGAAAAGCATATTACGCGAACTTTCTCTATTTTTCGAGCACACAGATTTTCGTTCCGAAGAGCTAACAAAGGTTTTATCGTCTGGATATAAACAAGTTAATGAACATGCACCCGCTTCCTCTCCGGCCAGCGACCCTTCTTTTCAAAAGGACAAAAGGACAAAAAGACAATATAGTACTGCAGAAAATTCCGATACCGACGACGAAGCCTATTGGCTGGGAGAAGAATTCCGAAAAGGAACCCCTTTATTTCCCCGCAGTTTGTACAATAATCTTCCCGACCTATTAAATGACTGTATCATTGAAGACGGAAGCGAACGCGAACAAGATGTCGCTCTCCTTTCCGATCTCACGGCCTTGAGCGCAGCACTTCCGCAGACTTTCGGAATTTATAATCATAAAAAATACCCACGCATATATTCAGTGTCATACTTTCGCCTGCCGCCAGTGGTAAAAGTATCGCCCAAACCGGACGATACCTGTTGGAAGAAATACATTCAGAAATCCTGTCTACCAGTGAATCTATGATGAAAAACTACCAAACTGTACATAATAACTGGCAATCAGAATATCAAAAACAGAAAAAGAAAGGAGAAGCATGCTCCGAAGAACCGCAACGACCTCCTTTCAAAATGCTATTCATTCCTGCTACTACCAGCTATACCCGCATGCAAATGCAGATGCAGGACAACGGTCCACAGGGAAGCATCATTTTCGACACGGAGGCACAAACGCTATCCACAGCCAATCATCTGGATTGTGGCAATTTCGACGATATGCTCCGCAAGGCTTTTGAGCACGAAAATATAGATTCTTCCTACAAAGCCAACGGCCTCATTCCGATCTATATACGCCATCCCAAATTGGCTTTGTTGCTGACGGGTACTCCCGGACAAATAGACGGCCTATTGAGCAGCTACGAAAACGGATTGCCCAGCCGCACCCTGATTTACACTTTCCGCGAAGCTCCGCACTGGAAAGAAATGGGCGACGACTGCGTCTCACTGGAAGATTCTTTCAAACCGATTGCGCATCGTGTCTCCGAATTATATCACTTCTGTCTGGCTCATCCGGTTCTTTTTCATTTCAACCGCCTGCAATGGAACCGTCTGAATGAGATTTTCTCACGTATGCTGTCCGAGGTGGCATTGGAAGGCAACGATGACCTCCAAGCCGTAGTGAAACGCTATGCTTTTCTGGTGATGCGTATCAGTATGATCCAGACCCGTATCCGGCAATTTGAAGCAACCGATCTTTCTCCCGAGATTTATTGCACGGACGCTGATTTTGAGCGTTCTCTTCAAATCGTTCTATGTTGTTACGAGCATAGCCGGTTGTTGCACTCATCCATGCCGTCTCCTTCGGTCCGTCCACTGAAGAATCCGGACACTATTCGTAATTTTGTTCAAGAGTTGCCCGACAGTTTCACGACAGATGAAGCGATTCAGATTGGCGCAAAATACGATTTCAACCATCGTAAGGTAACACGTCTGCTAAAATCGCTTAATGGAGTAAAGATCAATAAGATATCCCATGGTTCCTATACCAAGATGAATGAGCAATAGTCACATCTGTCCTTTTTGTCCTTTTGTCCTTTTGAAGAGTCCGGAAAAACATCGGGAGATTTGAAAAAAACATCTCAATGATTGAAATCAAACATTGGGAAGTTTCGATACAAATCTCCCGATGTTTTTTCTTTTTATCTGTGCGCCTGTGTGCGTCATTATGCGTCATGCCGCTTTCCCGATGTAGTACTTTTGTCATGTAATCGATTACAAGGCAATTAAACAATTAAAAATTAATGATTTAAAATTAAAAGTTATGGCACAGAATTACACTCTCATGGCTCGTAAGAACCTGTTGAAACCTAGTGAAACTCCGAAATTTTATGCAGTGGCGCGTAGCGGTCGTAAAGTGACGGTCAAGGAAGTTTGTAAACGTATCACTGAACGCTCTTCTTATTCCAAAGGGGAACTGGAAGGTTGTATCGGTGAGTTTTTGCTCGAAATCGTCAATGTACTGGATGAAGGAAATATCGTCCAGATGGGTGACCTGGGTAATTTCCGTATGAGTATCAAGACCGGTACTCCTACCGATACGGCAAAGGAATTCAAGGCATCATGCATTGATAAGGGCAAAGTGCTCTTCTATCCGGGTAGTGATCTCCGCAAGTTGTGTAAGACATTGGATTATACATTGTATAAAAGTGATTCTTCCACTGATTCGGATAAAGATCCGCTTCCTGATGATGGCGGTGATGATAATCAGGGAGGTTCCGGCAGCGGGGAAGCTCCGGACCCGGCAGCTTAATCAACCGGTTGTTGACTGGTTCTTGAGTTCATAATGTATCAGTAGTATTTATTCTTTAATTCAAATTTATATGAAAAAGCAACTTTGGAAAAACATTCTCCAGTTTATTGTAACTATCGCGACTTCGATCATTTCGGCTATCGGTGTAACGTCCTGCGTGGGACATTAATCTCCTGCTGACCGATATGGAAAATTCAGAAGAAAACTATCTCCCACGTGAGATTAAGTTGTTGGTGATTCATTGCAGCGCGACGCGCTGCAATGTTTCCTTCACCGTAGAGCAGCTTCGACAATGTCACCTGCAACGAGGTTTCAAGGACATAGGGTATCATTTTTACATCACCCGTAATGGGGAACTTCACCATTGTCGCCCGGTATCAGAGCCCGGTGCGCATGTGCGAGGTTTCAACCGGCATAGTATTGGAATTTGCTATGAAGGTGGGTTGGATGAAGAAGGTCGTCCGGCGGATACGAGAACACAGGCGCAGCGCTTCGCGCTACTTGACTTGTTGACGATTCTCAAACATCAATATCCGGATGCGCAAATCCTGGGACATTATCAACTTAGTGCTTCGATTCATAAGGCTTGTCCCTGTTTTGACAGTCGAAAAGAGTATATGAATATATAAAAAGAACTACGGGAGCTCGCGAAAGTGCAGTCTCCCGCAGTTTTTTATATTTATATCATTTATAGTTCTCCCGGCTTTCCCAAGTAATAAGTAATAAGCCGCACTTCTCTCACAGAAAATGCCTTTGTCTTCGGATGAAAGTCAGTAGACAGTATCTCATTCATCAATGGCTTGCATCTCCTCATCCACCTCCGAAGTTTATTGACTGAAGCACGAATCGTCAAATCAGGAAAATACATCTGGGCTAACTCTTGTTTATTATAACATTTCACTACAAAGTCTGAATGTTCCATCGTTTCTTTATTACTGTTTTATATGCTATAAAGTTACAAATATTATAACATATAAACAAAGAAAGAGGAGACTATTATCCGGTATAATGAGAATAAATCGAAAAATATCAACGATCTTCACAGACAGTTGATATAGTGGGAAATTCACATCGGCTTTAACCTCCGATGACAGGGCGTAGATTAGAAATGCGCCGTCGCGCTATTTCTAATCTACAATGTAGGAGAATCATGCTGTAAACAGCATGAAGCTAGGGACCTACATTTTTTTCATCTCACATACGAAACACTCACGTGTTTATTACATCTCAACATTTTATTTTATACCATTTCTTATTTTTTTTAATCATCAATATCTCGCACTCATAAGTAAACGTTCATGTTCTTTTTACAGTACAGCGTATATCATATAAATTTCGCACAGTTGAACGTCCATTAGATACTAGTGTCTGCCTATATTGATTATCTGTATATAACTTAAATGAGGCTTCAACAATTCCTTCGATATCTCCGACATCGATCATTATGCCATTTTTTTCCTTGCTGCATTAAATCAGGAACTGCTCCCACTCTAGTTGTAATTATAGGCTTTTCTGCTAGCATATACTCTGTCAACACCAACCCAAACCCTTCCCAACGAGTTAATAACATCGCTTGATCAAAGAGTTGAATATATTCTATCGGGTTAGAAACCCAGCCAGTTATAAGAAAGTCATCTTTTAGTCTCATCTCTGAAAGTAAATTTTCAACAGATGCCCTTTCTTCACCATCTCCAACAATAACAAAAAAAGCATTAGGAATTTTTTTCTTTAATAAGTGCAGCTGCTTTTATAAATAAATCAGGGCCTTTACCATAAGATATTCTTCCTACCATACCTATTATATAAGCGTTTAATGATATCTTCAATTTGCTCCTATTTAAGTCATATCTACCTCGTTCCTCATCATACAAGCATACGTCAACACCACTAGGTATAATATGAATCTTATCCGAACAACAAATTTTATATTTTATAGCACTCTCCTTTTCCCAAGCAGAAATAGCTATTATCATATTAGTTTTATAAGCTAACACCTTCTCAATCAATGCATACACTTTTTTTTTTTGATTACAGATATGTTATTCATATTGAATGCCCAACCATGAGGATTATATAAAACTATATTTTTAAATCCGATATCTGCCAATCTTCCTAAAGCACCAGCTTTACTACTGTGCATATATATGACATCTGGCATATACTTTTTATAAATTTCCGTATAGCCCAAATTCCCTTTGCATCATTTATTATAGAAATTTGTCTCCCCATAGATAAGTATTCTACATGCTCGGCTAAATATTCCATCTTTTCTATTTTATAATCCAAAGAGCAAATCAATATATGTTCAAATCTATTCTTATCCGAATATTTCAAATACATAGAAAGATAACGAGCAACCCCACCAGAAGATTGCACGATATGCATTATTTTTATTTTATCCATATCAAAAATGAGTAAATAATTAACATTAAGCCAAGAGCTTAACCTCACAAATGTTGCTACATATTAACAATAGCATCCATAATCCCATAAAAAGTATATACCTACGCAGTCTCTCTAGAGCAAAAGCATATTATCTAAAATATTTATCTCCTATCTATCAAATGAAACACACCTTTCACGACGCCTAATCCAAAATAGGAAAGCAAACTAGCCACACGTGCTTTTTTTCCTTGCCCTACTATTACATAAAACAGACCAACGTATTGCCTTTATTCTTTTGTAAAGCATATTACGCTGTTCATAGCCATCTGGCATTTTAAGTAAAAGATGAAAAAAGAAGCTCATCATTCTACATTGATATGCTTGCATTACTTTACCAAGAATATCTAAGTGACTTTCCATCAATTCACATACTTTTAATGCACTATCCATCTTCTTAGAACTAAAAAAGATGACCCTTCAATACTGTCTCTTCGTAATAAATAATTATATATCCTTCTATTACAGAATGCCACCTTATCAGATTGAAATATCAACAAATAAGTAGTAGCCAAGTCTTCATAAACTATGCCTTTTGGGTAGCGAATTCCTGTAGCAAATAAAGAACTATGATAAAGTTTTGCCCATGATGCCGTATCATATTTCTCTTGATAAAACATCTCTTCTATAGCTTTTATATTTGTCTGGCAATCTTCTCTATAAACCCTATTAACCACTTTAGGTTTTGAACCTTCGACAAAAGTGTTATACAAAGCAATTGAAACTTTACACTCATATTTCTCTATCAATGAATAGAGCGTCATTATATAGTCATCAGTAACATAATCATCACTATCAATAAAAGTAATGAATTCACCAGTTGTTACATCAATCGCCACATTACGAGCATCACTCAATCCTCCATTCTTTTTGTGTATGACTTTTATACGTTTATCTTCTTTTGCGTATTCATCACAAAGCTTTCCACAACAATCAGAGCTACCATCATTTACTAGAAATATCTCAAGATTAGTGTATGTTTGTGCCAAGATACTGTCTACACATTTAGCTAAGTACGTCTCCACATTATAGACAGGAACAATTATCGAAATTAAGGGTTTCATATTAAGAGCAATTAATAATTATCCAATTAGCCATAATAATTTCAGGAGGATTATCTACATTCGACCATTTTGGAGGGCAAAAACAGTTTGCACATTATTATTAAGCATGGCTGCCCAATAACTAAAAGTACTATTAGCCAATATCATAGACTTGCAATTAGACATTAAATACATATCAATAAAACTATCATCACCTGTATTCCAATCAACAACAAGCATGTTTTCTAATTTATAATGCTTTTTCACATAATCAGGATCATTAGAAAAAAACACAAATAATGAATTATCAGTTGTCTGACAAACAGCTTGTATTGCCATTTTGTAATACTCATCTGTACAGATATTACCAAATATTTCAGCTTCTTTTTTGCCATAAGTAGTCCCCTCGTCTAATATGAATAGATACAGAATTCTCTGATTTCAATCGTTTAATTAGTTCTATATTCTTCCCTGATAACTCTAAAGGTTTAAATAATAACGAGAAATTATTTTCTATAAATTTCCGATCCTGCATATACCCTTCATGAAATAATGCATCTTCATGCCGACCACTATCATCATTAATAAACCATGGCAAAAGAGCCTAGCCTTCTAAAAATTTTATTAAGATAAAAAAGAATACCGCCTAGCAAATTTGTGAGCAAAGATGTAGGAGGCATTTCTACCTTAAATCGCCTAGATAGTTCAAAACCATTGTGTCGTTTCAATGCCGACTTTGGATAATAAGCAGAAAAATCTCTCATTTTTATATTTATTTTTGAGATACGAATAATATGCATACTCAAAAATCTGATTTCCTAATCCTCCCTGAAATACAATGACCTTCATTCTTCTATTTTTACACTACAATAGTATTTCAAGATGTTTGTCACAAATAAAATCTTCTGTACAAAGATATTTTTTCACACGATTAAAATTATCGTCTATGGCATCTCTCCTTGACCAATAATCTTTATCGCTACATTGTTTCAATGCTCGGTCAATAGCTTCAATAGACAAATCTTCAATTTGAATAATGCCATCCGAATTAAAAAAATCTTTTATTCTTGACGCACCTATATATATAGGAACGGTTCTTGAAGCAAAACAATTTAGAATTTTTTCTGTAAAATAGAATGGTTCAATCGTATTTTCTATTACAATTGAATACATATAATCTCTATAAATATCCTCACATGAAACGTACCGATTTACAACTTTCCCCATAACATCAACATTGTCATTTGGAATAAGATGTTTCGCAACTTGTTTTCGGTAAATATGCATTCGACACATTGATTTATTTGATGCGACCATTGATATCAATTTATTTTTATCCGCATATTCGACTGCTGCCCCTCCCCACAAATCAGTACCATACCAGACCCCTCCAGCGGGAATAAATTCCGAATTAGATAATTTATCCAGTAGCTCGGGAGAGTATGTAAATACCTTAACAAAATTATCATTCAGATAAGCTATGTTCTTTTTCGCCTTACTATAAATATGAGGTATAATAACTTGAGATTCTAATAGAACTGCATATTTTTTAGCTGACGCGTTTTTAATATTAAAAATGTTCGATGAAGTATAAAAGTGTGTATCCAGAGCATAATTATATCTATCCCACAATATATTCTTCGGATATCTCCCGGCAATAAGAGAATATGGAGAATGAGCAGTCTCATCACTAGACAGAAACATCATTTTCACCCGTTCACCTGTTTGATTGAAAATCAAAGGAGAACTCTTATCTTCAATTTCTGTTTTCCTCATAAGTTTTATCAATTCAGTAGGAATTATTTGATTCAGTAATATTTTAATCTTTTTCATCATTACCAATATTAACATGTTTTATCACTTTGCAGGGATTTCCTCCAGCAATACAATCATTTGGAATATTTTTTACCACAACGCTTCCAGCGGCAATAATACTTCTATCACCTATAGTAACACCCTTATTAATAATTGTCCGTGCACCAATAAAAACATCATTCCCTATAATCACCGGAGCATGTTTTATGCAAGCATAATTTTGCAGATCAACCAGTTCTCTTTCATAACGTCGAGATAAGTAGTCCAAAGCGTGGCTATTACTATCGTTTATCATACAGCCGGCTCCCATTGTAACATAGGAGCCTATCCTGACATAATTATGAACCCATATTGAAACATCACTCATAGCAACATTATCTTTTATTTCTAATATCGCTCCATCCTCAATCTCAATGTATGACCGCATATTGGCTCCAAGAGTATTTTCACCACTCGTTATACGCGTATGAGAGCCTATCGTAAATCCTGCATAATTCCGATGCAACTTAAATCGAATATTTCCCACTAATCTAACTCCTCTACCAATTGACAATTTTTTATCATGTTTATATGTCTTAACATTCAACCTGATAATATTTAAAATCGTCCATGAGAATCTGATCATTTTCTTTATCATTCTTTCACCCGATATTTATCTAAAAATCTCATTACATATCCTTGAATAACAAAGCTATAAGCATGCTTAATAAAAGGTAATGGATTTATCTTTTTTCTCTTTCAATCCCTTACGAGGAGAAGGAATATTTATTAACTTTGAATATTTATTATGAAAAGTGTTCTCATCCTGAATACGCCATTGAGGCAACGATTTATGAGGTAAAACTTTATGATTAAGATGCAAGGCAAAACATTCAGGTAAATCAACAGTTTTCCAACCTGCATTATTTAAACGCATTATTAAATCTCCATCTCCACAATAAAAATTATACGATTTCTCATCTATATAGTCAACGTCTTCTAATGCCGCTTTAAGATAATAGCCATGATTAAGCGCTATATAGGATCCAAGCGTACCTACACGATAATAATTATAACGAGGATATTCTCTAAAATAAAAGGCACCGGCACCGACCTTTAAACCGGATTTTAAGAAACTTTCCATTGCGTCATAACCATTTTGTAAACAATCATCAGCAAGAATTAGATCATCACTAACCATTACAATATATTTCCCATGCGCATATCTAAATCCAATATTCATAAATTCACCCCAAGAATGTTTTCTTTTTTTTATGCCATCAAAATCTATTATAGTGTAATTCGGTTGAATTATCGTAAGAATATCTCTTTGTTTTGCTAACCAATCACACGTACCGTCAGTTGATCCACCATCTATCACAATGATTTCCATTGAACCATTGAATTTATTTTTCCTTATGCTTTCTATCGTAGCTCTTATTAGTTGTTTTCTATTTTTGAACCTAAAACGACAGATATATCACATTGCTTCATTGTTTATATTATTAAGAGGTTAAGAGTCTGCATTTTTCTTTTTATAATCTAAAAATACCGCCCATACAATTGAATGTATAATCATGCCATTGAAACAATTAAGGAACAAGAACAAAAGACAAGCAGCAACATTATTAAAGTGTAATTCTTTGAGCTTTAAAGTTTTAAAAACTGTTATTAAATAGAAGAACATTATTGGAAGGCCCAAACTCGCACATTGTGCAAGAACTCCATTAGATGATGTTCTATTGTTTAGTTCTAAAGATCTCATATCGTAATCCTCTGAATCGATACCATATCCTACTAATGGACGTTCAGAAATCATTTGCAACATAGCTAAGTTATCAAACAGACGAACATTCAGTGATCCGTCCGCATTTTGATTCCCATAATCTTCTTCAAGCTTGTCTTGAATAACATCACTGAATATATATACATTACACCACTAGCGGCTATTAACAATAGAAGAAAAAAGCAAATTTACTCTTTTTCAAAACATCATTCTGTAAAACAATTATGAGAACAATTATCATTAATCCCAAATATCCGGATGTAGATCGTGATAATATCATAGCCAATATGAGTACGAATACTTTTTTAATATTTTCTTATTAAATAAATTAGATATCATATCGGGAATATACAAAAATAGGGTCATTGATAATACGACTTGAAAGGCACTGGGTTCCCACCACAGACTACACATCCGATTGCTATCATAACCTAATTTTATAACATCAAATAAAAGCAAATAATGCGTTCCACCATGAACTCCCTCTACCGAACGAGGAGATATCAACCCTATATGATACAGTGCGTACAAAGCTATGCTAATAATACAAATGACATAGGTCAGATCCAACAACAAACTCTTAAATGCACTGTAACTCATTGACAAAGTCATAAAAAATGTCCCCCAAAGTACTAAACAATATACATAGGGTTGAGTGACAGCTTCTACATGATTAGTATTAATTACAAGAAAATTTATCCATATCCAAAATGTGTAAATAACAACAAATAAAAAACTTTTATTCTTTATAACTGAACTCAAACGAGTTTTACGCCTTACAAATAAATATGCCCCATAAAAGAATAATGAAAAGCATGATAATATAGAATGTTGATGATAAAAGCAAAATGTACCGGATGATAATAATATCAGTAATACAGCTATCATATCCTCTATATAAGAACGCTTTACTATTATTGCTTTCATATACGTCAATGACAACAATTAATAAGTTCTTCCTTTTATTTGAAAGGGACGCTGCATATCCATATTCTCAAATATAATAATATACCAGCGAATCACTAAAATCAAGGGTCTCAATAAGAAACGTTTTATCTTCTTTTTTAAAGATTGATCACTGTAACGAGCTCTTCTCGCATGGATAGGTTTATCTGATAATTTACCCCAATCATTATCCACTGCAACAAACTCATCCGTATTCTGAATAATAGGATTGCATTTCTTTGCTAATAAAGAAAAAACACTTTGATCATGACGATTTTCTATAAAGCCGTCATAATTGGGAATTTTAGATCTTTTATCAGTAACCAAGTCGTAATGATAAAGATTAATATCATACCATTGTTTTGTCAAAGTCAATGTTATATTATTCTTTTAAGAAAGATACATCCGGATAGAAGTTGATTAGATTCCATTGCAGAATCTCCACTGTTCACATTTAAAAATTCAAATAAATCAGCTTTCGTATATTCCTTTTCTTTATATCTTTCTTGGAATGCCAAAATTCCCGAAATGCTGTTATCCAACATCTTTATATATTCCAGAAACCTTGGTATTCCTTTTATAATTAAAAACATTTCCCGCATCAGAATAAACTAGTATATCACCATCTTCCATTCTTTGAAGTTGATTATATATAATAAATCCTTTCCAACGCCAATATCCATAGCCACGCCGATGCTTGAACCAATGAATTTTCTTTCTTAATTCAGGCTTAAGGTCTTTTTCTGTAAGAAAAACTCTCTCATCAAAAGGAAAAACTTCCGTTTTCTTTTCGCAATCTGATTAAAGAATCAGAATAGTCTGTATTAGCAAATGAAAGAAGTACAATCTTTCTCATATATTGATTAATTTATAGCCGTGAAAACCATGGCATGGGATAAACTTTATTACTATACCACCAAACTCCTAACATAATAACTAAAGACCCAATAACCAAGCTGTATTTTACACCATCGGCTCCAATTGTTTTCACCAATAAAAAAGTTAATAAAAGCTGAATACCACTGCCTAACAATGTTACTACACCTAATCCGAATGTTTTTTTCACAGTATATGGATATTGAATAACTAACCCGTAAAATGAATATATCGTAGACGACAATATTATCCATGGCACATATTGGAAAGAAGCAGCATATTGCTCGCTCAAAACATAATGAACCAAAAACCAGCATAGGAAAATTACGATAAGGCCCAACACAAAAAAAGCACCGCCTAATTTATATGACAATTTTACTAGGAACTTTTTTTCTTCATATTCATTTTCCGGTGTCATCTTAGATAACCTTTTTGAAGTTCCGGCACATAAACATTATTAAAAGAGGTATTAAATAAAGCGTAAACCGCACCAAAGCTCAAAGCCATCGAATAAAGACCATTAACAGACAGTCCGCAATATGTTGTAAGAATAACTTTATCCATCCCTCCTTTTATCCAAAAAGATAAAGAATGCGGCAAAAGAGGTATTCCAAACTTCATTAAAGTCTTTTGAATGTTAAGGTCTACTTTAAATAACAGATACCCTCTCTTATATAATAGTGAAAGATGAATAAAAGACATAATAAACATTGCTACTACATGACTCAGAATCTTTCCAAATGCCTGTTGTTCATATCCTACTACTAAAATAATAAGTAATCCGACATATACAATAACCTGACCAATCTGCAATTTCGCAAAGTTAATAGGATTATCCTCCATCCTATATAAAATGAAGTTCACACTGTTTGCCAACATACAAATACTACTCAACACTGTAAGCAATTGTAATGATAATCCTATATGTAAATATCCATCTATTATATTAGTACAGAAAACAATAATTATCGCAAAAATCATATTAAGTAATAAAACTTGAAAAAGTAGATTACTAACCAATATAGCGACCTCTTTGGTCCTTTCATAATAGAAATAGGGTAATGAATTTACTACAACCTGACCAGCTAATAGTATTACTATGTTTTGAAGGACATCAAAATTTGCAGCAATACCTAATTCTGAAGGAATAATAAAATAGGATACAATAGGCAATACTATAAAAGAAATAGATTTAGTTATGCCATCAGTTATAGTATATATAGCCGTTCTCTTAAATATAGGATGCTGTAGATAACCTTTAATTCTATCTTTAAAAGATACATAATTCATTATAAGATTAAACATCAAACACTGAAAAAGATATATTGACAAATATATTTTTTTCAATACGCATTTTTCTCTCCAACTATCACATTCACCACAGTCTTGTAAATGATATATAAGTCTAGCAATATCGTCCAATGCTCCATATACCAAATATCAGCCTTTACACGTCCTTCCATTTGTGACAGTTCTTTCGTTTCACCGCGAAAACCATGCGTTTGTGCCCAACCGGTTACGCCAGGTTTAATAAAATGACGCACCATATACTTATCAATCAACTGGGCATAAGTCTCTGTATGAGCTAACATATGTGGACGAGGTCCTACTATTGACATATCCCCCTTAAATACATTAATAAGCTGTGGAAATTCATCAATATTAGAACGCCGAAGAAAGTCTCCAAAACGAGTTTTTCGAGGATCATCAATCGTAGCCTGTTTGCTGTCGGCTTCATCATTCACTTTCATGGAACGGAACTTGTAACATACAAAATCCACACCGTTCAAACCTGTCCGCATTTGCTTAAAAAATACAGGACCGGGAGAAGTTAACTTTATGATACTTCCAACTATGAGATAAATAAAAGGAAATACAGTAACCAGAAAAAGACCGGAGAAAACAATGTCAAATATTCGTTTTAATATACGGTTTTCCATCTTACCCAAAGGTTCATAACGTAGATTCAAAATAGGCATATTACCAACCATGCTGTGCCAAATTCGTCGAGGAAAACCCTTGCAAACATTAGGAACACCATGAAAATAGAGCAAATGGTTCTCACAATAATTCATTATAGAAAAATTATAGCGTCCTTCCTCCATCGACAAGGAACAAAAAACATGCTTTATTCCTGTTTGTCCAGACATAAAATCAGCAAAACTTTCAGGATTACCCAAATATAGACATTGAGATGAAAAAGTCTCATTATGTTTAATATCAAAATAACCAACAACTTCATAAATAGATGCCAAAGAACTTTCCATTTCTTCATATAACATCTGCATATTATTGCCTCCACCAATAAAAACAGCATAACGCTTATGTTTGCCCTTGGCGCAATAAGCAATCAGCGAATGACGAATTATAATACGATAAATACTTAATACAACAAAAAGTGTAAAAAAAAATAGATAACAAAAAAAAGAGGAGAAATAATAGATATTCCACTAAATGCCATAATACATGCCCAAAATACTGAAAAAGTTACAATATTCTTCAGTACACGCAATACAAGTTGATCCGCACGAATTTCCCTACTACTCCAAACCTTTCCTCGAGATGCAGAACAGGCCAAATAACAAAGACTAAGAGAAGTCATCATCAAAGAAACAGTACAAGAAAAAGGAGAATGCATATATACATTTTCCCAATAAAATAGTAATAGAAACGAACAGAGATTGAGGATGATCAAATCTCCCAAAACTGCAATAAATTCTACTACTTTATTTATCTGATTAGTTGATGCCATATCACTTCACCAATTAGATATATTAAGCCCGGAGTTCTTTAAATTTATTCAGAAAATCTCTTCCGAATAAATTCCAGGATATAACGACACAAACAGACAGGAAAACAAATACCAATACATATATTTTCCTACTCGTTCCCGAAGGTTCCAATGGCACTACCGCAGGCTCTACAATAGCAAAGACCGGCTTTTCTTCCTGGACTTTAGCTCTGGCAACCTGAAGCTGGCTTGCCACCTGACTATATACCTGATAAGCCAAACTCATATCATTCTGCAAGCGTTCCTGTTCGGCACGGACACTTTGCAATATGATATTGTCATGAGAGTCCAGATAATCAGCATATTTCTGCTGCGCGGAATAATATTCCTGCTGGCGCTCTTTGAAGAGTTTCTCCAGATAAATGCAATCTTCTTTCGACTTGGTAATACGATAGTCTATGATATATTCCTGCAGCTTTTTCACCACAGAATCAGCTACGACTGCGGCTGCCCTGGGATTCTGCATGGTTACAGCAATGGAAGTTATGGACGTTTTCTTATCTACAGCGGCAACAATCATTTCCTTCAGGATTTCGATTTTTTTGACTCTTTTTTAGATAATTCGATTGTGCCTTGACTGATTCTGTTCAAAGCTCTTGATTCATTCTCTTCTTCAGCAAACAAAGACTTCACCCCACCAATTACCATGCCCGGAAATCCGATTACATAGTTCCACCAAGGAGATGACTCTTCATCCAAATAGGTGTTTAAAGTCATATTCTCATCTTTCGATACCGGTATATTCATTGTAGAAAGTTCGAGTAAGAAAGGAGTGGAAGATATAATGTCCGGGGACAAAGAGGTATTTAAAGCATCCGTTCCATCCCCCATAGAAACCTCACTCCCCAAAAAAAAGAACCTCCCAGACCTGACAAACCACCACCTTTAACGCTCCCCATCTCCGGAGAAAGAGTCACTTCAACCGTGTACTGTTTAGGAATACTGATTGCTATAATAACGCCAATTACAAAACCAATGCCAGCAGCTTTATAAATCGTCTTACGAATACCTATAATCTTACGAAGAATATCCATCAAATCAATTTCGATCTCTTCATCCGTATGATTATTCCGTTTTTGTTTTATATCTTTTTCAGATTTTTGTTCTATCAAAGTAGTCATAAAAGGAATTCGTTATTTCTTGATTAAATTAGCTATAGAAGCAACCATCATTCCCAAAGTGCTAAATGTAGTAGCATAACCTAAGATATTTCCAATATTAGTCCTTTTCTTAGCCTTTACTAGGCACAATTATCTCACAACCCGGTTCAATCTGTTTCTTACCACTACCTTTCACTTTAGTTACCTGGCCGTTCATATAAACGATGAATTTCTTATTCTTCTTTGCATTTTCAGAATAACCACCGGCCTGATTCAGGTAATAATCCATATCTTCACCCTTTATATAAGAAACTGTATTCGGAACCATTACAGCACCATTAATCGTAACCGTATTATTGTTTTTCGGGATAGAAATTACATCACCTTCACGCAAGACAATATCTGCTGTACTACCAGGATTCGCTAATGCTTTCTCCAAATCAATACCGACTGTAAAATGGTCCTCTACGCGAACACCCAAAGAGTCCATCATAGCTTCACCCAACTGTCTGCTCATCAAACGGATTACATCACTCATGCGTTTCTTTTCACTAGCATTGGCCACACGAGTCAATTTGGCACCACGTAAGTAGGCATAATTCGTTGCACCTCCAGCTTTATTAATCAAGTCTGAAAGACGTTCTTCACGACTGGTCATAGCATAAGAGCCTCCAAACAGAATTTCACCTTCAACAACTACATTCTGTTGAGCTTGATAACCCGGACTACGACGTACATAAACTTCATCATAAGGTTGAAGGACAAAGCCGGGAGTTCCATCTACAATAAAGCCTTCTTTCAAGGAGAATGTATATATCTGGCCGATAGTATCGCTATTTACAGTACTGTGGGGATTCTTAATTCTACGGGATACATCCACACGGACTACAGAAGCGGCTTCACGCAATCCACCTGCCTGAATAATCAAGTCTTCAAGGGTCATGTTATCTGCATAAGGATAAGAATCCGGTTTGGCTACTTCACCATGGATTACGACGTTGCCTCTGTCTTCCAGGTCATGAATACTCGGAATATAAAGGATATCGTTTTTCATCAGGATGATGTTTTGGGAAGTACCGTCCATAATGGCTTTAATGTCTACTGGAACAACTTCGGTAGTCAGATCTTCACGCTGGCGGTAGAGAACGGCACGGTTCAAGAAAGCATCACCGGTCAGTCCTTGAGCTTCGTTTACCAGTTCACGGACAGTATTCAGTTTTCCATTCAACTGGTAGATGCCGGGACGATAAACAGCTCCACGGATTTCAAGTTTGTTGATGAAGCGGTTAAGGATGGCTTCAGCGGTCACAACATCACCGTTTCGCATTTTATAGACACTATAGTCAAGGTCTTTGACTGTGTTTACTTCATATTCCTGTCCATTCTGGCGTACGACACGTAAGGAACGGGTGTAGGCGTCGGCTTCAAAGCCACCGGCATAGCTGATAAGAGTGGATAGACTCTCATCCTTTTTTTCATCTCGAAACGCATTGGGCGTTTCACTTTTCCGTCGATCTTAACCAATACGTCATAGGCGGGGACTATTACTACATCGCCTTCCTGAAGACGAATGTCATCCTGAATGTTTCCTTTCATGATAAATTGGTAGACGTCGATCGTGGCGATATTTTTGCCGTTACGTACCAGCTGGACATTGCGAAGGCTTCCTATGTCACTGACTCCACCCGCACGGTAAAGCGCATGGAAGACTGTAGCAAAAGAAGAGAGGGAGTAAGTACCCGGTTGGACAACCTCACCCATTACATTGATCTGATAGTACGTATGCTGCCCAAAGTCAGACGGATGTCAGAGGTGGGATCATTCGCATTATTAAGACCATTATATATCTTGTTTAATGTCTTTTTGAGATAGTCATTGGCTTCAGCAATAGTTAGTCCGTTCAGGTTGACAGGACCTATTTTCTGAATGTTGATCGTGCCGTCAGGAGAAATATGTTGGCGGATAGTGTTCTGGCTGGCTCCCCAGATATCAATAATCACTTCATCACCGGGACCCAGACGATAGTTCAAGGGAGTGGAGATGTTGACGCTCGGTTCAAAAGTCAGGTTACGGGTGTTGAAAATATTTCGTCCGAAAACCTGATTGCCACGTGCGAGGTCTTGAGTGCTCAGATGGTCTTCCAGCATATCGGAAGTGTTTTCTTTCATTTCCTCACGAAGGCGTGATTCATTGACATCGGTACCTGTTGCATTGGAAGCGTTGACATTGTTTTGCTGCTCATAGAGTTGCTTCACACGAGTTGCCTGTTCTTTGGTCACACCTCTACGTGCCAGTTCAGAGGCTAGTTGTTTCTGTTCTTTACCCTGGCGGATGCCATCCTTTACATATTCAAGAACTTGGGAGTCGCTCATGCTTTGAGCCATTAAAGGAGAAAAAAACTCCCAGCAACAGAATGAATAGAAATACGTTAAATTTTCTTCGTGTTGTCATTGGTGATTTTTGTGGATTCTACATAACCGATTGGCATATCTACACAAGCACAGCCAAGCATATTTAAACGAACGGCAATCTTACTCTTCCCGCCTACAGTCACAAGTTCGCCAACAAGTCCACTCAAAGGACCTTTTATGACACGAACTTTCTCACCACGCGCTAGTGGAGTATCATTCATACAGACTGCTTCTTCGGAATAATCGAGCATGAAACGGAAACGGGCCATCTGCTCGTCAGGAATAACGGCAGGAGTGCTCTCTCCACGCATCACCATATAACGGCTGACCGTAGAAAATGAAAGGACTTCCATACGTTCTTTTGGATTGACATGTACAAAAACCATCATTGGGAGTAAGACTGTATCAACCATCTTACGACGGTCACTCCATTGATGAATTTGCTGCTGAACGGGAACAAAAGAATCAATTCCCATCTTAGACAAACGCTCGGCAACTTTCTTCTCGTGGTGCATTCGAACGAGTGCTACATACCAGCGTTTTGAGTGTGCTACGCCTTCCCCTGTCCCACTACTAGGCCCGGCATTTGCTGATTTCGGTTTCGTTAAAATCATATTTTTTTACCCCATGTTCATCCGTTACTTCTTAAGTAACGGACAACACACATATAGAATACACATCGCTGTGAAAAAAAGAAAAAAACGATTATGAGGGAATATAAAAGCGGGCACCTAACATTCAATATAAAACATTCTTGAATTTAGGTAATAAAAAGCCTTTGAGCATGAAGATGTTATCCTTCATGTTCAGATAGATTCATGTTGCATATTTTAGAGAAAAAGGAAAAAAAGAAGTTTATTGTTTGTTTGCTATTAATATTTTTACCTATCTTTGTAGCGAATATAATTCCGTTACCTAAGAAGTAACATCAGCATTAAGTCCCTAATCCATAGTGCTTTAACAATATCAATCAGAGCATTTTAAAATTACAAACGTAAGAATAATTCAATTTATTTACTTTTGTTCTTTCTTCCAATTCGAAACCCTTTAAATATATCTGTGTTGTTTTAATAGATTTGTGTCCCAGTGATTCGCTAATCATTTCGATAGGTACACCTCTGTACTTAGCAGTCGTAGCCCAAGAATGACGAAGCGTATACGACGTGACGGGCGAATGTAGCCTTAATTTTTCTGGACAGGCTTTTCAACTCATTATTAAAACGTCTCAAAGCTGACTGATACTCACGATAGGCTCCTTCTTCATTCCGCTTGTACGCCCCGCTTAATATCCGGAAAAGATAATCTGGATAGCCAGAACTCCGGGCGTCAGATTTATTATACAATCCCCCAATTGCATTCTGCGCTGACTCCAACACTTCTATACTCATAGGAGTACCGGTCTTGGTACGATTGTACTTCAAAAGCCCCCTGCTCCAGATTAGACTTTTCCAAATGGGCTAAATCAGAAAAAGGCATTCCACAAAACTGAAACAACAGATTGGCAATGGCCTGCGTCCGGCGAAGCTTTTCCGATTGAGGATCTTTGTTTAATAGCATGTGAAGTTCGCCGATCGGGATAGCTTTCTTCTGACGTGTGTCCACCCCGGTAAAAACATCCCGGAACAAACCATGTACATAAGGAGCCTGATGCATATCGACACCACGATTGTAAATACTACGCAACATACGCATATACGTAGAAATCGTATTGGGCTTCAAACGGGAAGCCATCAGATAGTTGCTATACCTCTTTAGAGTTTTACGGTTTATTTTACTAAACGTGATGGATTGAGTTCCACAAAACTGCGAAAAAGAACGAATAGCGTGTTTATACACATGGGCCGTAGAATAACGACCCTTCTTGTCGCAAACAATCGATGTAATTGTTTGCACAAATAGTAAATCGATTTTTTTCCATAAATTATAACTTATCTCATACGTGTTATTAAAAACGTGCGGAATATAGTAAGATTATAGATAAAATGAACCACGATTTTAAATTTACTTACTGTTTTAGATAGAATTTCGAATTATTTCTAAAAAAATAAGTGAAGCCATGCAGTATTTTCAATAACCATGCATTTAACTTATAAAAAGGGGAAAAAGGGAAATCAAACCATATATCATTAAAACCTACAACCTGAACTTAACAAGTGAAGTGGGGAAAAAATAAAAAAAAGAGAGAGTTTTTTATACAACGTCCCCAAAACGAGGAATCCCTGCCAATTTTCGAGTTGGCAGGGATTCATTTTTTATCTTCAAGAAGATAATCTTTTTACTTGCAGTATTTGGTTATCAATTCATCTGCGTTCGGATCACCCAATTCTTTCGCTTTCTTAAAGTTGCCGCAAGCTTCATCTGTCTTCTTCAGCTGTATCTGGCAAAGTCCCAATAAACGGTAAGCCTCACCATATTTAGGATCAGTCTTCAATATATTATTTAAAATCTGAATGGCTTCTTCATACCGTCCTACACGGAGGTTTACAACTGCATGCTCTGCCTGGTAGGTGAGGTCTTTCGGATTCATTTCGATCGCCTTGGCAATATCATCCAAAGCGCGTTGAAACTGACGTGCTTTCAAAGCTGCCTGTTCGCGATAATAATAGAACACGTCGTTCACTTCTCCCTTGACTGCCGTATGGTAAGCATCATAATCGAGCATTGCATTTCGCGCCTGATCGGCATTCATATTCATCTGCGCACGTTCCAACAAATATGGAGCAAAGTCGGCCGTAATCGGTTGCGGGCAACGGGTAATACAGCTATCCATTAAGGCTACCACTTCTTTCGGATCCCCTTTCAGCAGTTCTTTCGTCTTGGCAGCACTAAAGAAGGTAGCAGGAGAAGCAATATTGCTGGCGTTCACTTTCTCATAAGCAGCCAAAGCACCTGCATAGTCCTGTTGGGCAAACAGAATATCCCCTTCCAGCTGAGTGTAAACAGGAAGCGGATCAATAGCGATTGCCTGGCGGAGATTCTTCAAAGCCGTATCATACGTCCAGTCTTTATACGTCTTCTCAGGCTTCGATAATTGGTAAGCATACATTAGCTTACCTATATTATAATATACATCATCTTTCTTCTGGGCTACTTTCAGAGCTTGATTAAAGTCGGCAACGGCTTTATCATACCAGGTCTGGATCGTCTTTACCTTTAGATGCATAATAATTGGCACGACGGAGATAACCATCTGCATTGGCAGGGAACTGGCGAATGAAGTCATCCAACAGCTTTTCATAGTCCTCGCCCGAGAGGCTCGAAGAGGCCATGAACAGATATACTAATGCCTGATCTTCCGTTTCAGGTAAACCTTTCCGGATACCAATGCTTTTCAAGGCAGCGTCTCCCAAAGAAAGAGCACTGATTTTTCTGCGACATGGCAAAAGCTGCTCCCTGCCGCATAACAAGTAGTCACCGTATCGATACCGGATGATTTCTGCGCAATACCAAATACCTGACCTTCCGCATTCATCACCGGACAGCTCACCATCTTATCTTTCATATGCATGCTCAATGTATAATAATGGTATTCTCCGGCTACTTTGGAAACATCTTTCACCTTACCAGTAACGCAAGCGATACTTTTTTGTGTAGAATAAGGAAGCATCCACGCATCGGCTCCTGTCGCCGGGGCTGTTTTAGCAACGACCAGCGCAGGCACTTTCTTCTCGGTGATGGCCACACGAAACTTAATCACATCGTACATGTCATTCGCTCCAAGTATTAGGCTGACCGGCATCTGCTTGCCTTCGGAAGTAATCACTACCGCACGTTCAGCTCCTTTAAAAAGGCTATAATCAGATAAAGCCAATCCGTCTTCGGATACAAAAAATCCGTTCCCCGTGTTCAGCATCTTATCATTCTTGTCATAAGTCACCACAGAGAAAACTGCGCGTTTCGCCTTCTCCACCCATTTAGGGGTTTGTGCCATGCTTCCCTGTATCAGGAAGAAAAGCAGGAAAGGTAGAATTAAAATCTTCTTCATATCAGTCATTATTTCTTTGTTTCACAGCTTCGTAAACCAAAATACCGGCAGCCACGGAAACATTCAGAGATTCGATAGTGCCCAGCATCGGGATTTTCACCCATTCGTCGCAAAGCGCAAGGTTTTCATAAGAAACTCCCGTATCCTCCGCTCCCATAATGATACAGATGGGACCCGTATAATCGGCCTTCGTATAGTCGTAATCTCCCTTCTCGGTAGCAGCTACAATGCGGAAACCACTGTCTTTCAGATATTGCAGCGTTGAACGGAGGTTCTGCTCACGACACACAGGCAGCGTGTGTACGCTCCTGCCGATGTTTTCACGGCGTCAGCATTTACAGACGCACTCCCGGACAGGAATAATCACTGCATCGACAGCTGCACATTCGCAGGTACGTGCAATTGCACCGAAATTGCGTACATCGGTCACTCCGTCAAGCATGACAAAAAACGGATTTTTCCCTTGCTCGAACAAGAAAGGAACAAGATCCTCCGTCTTCTGATAAGTCACGGAAGAAATGAAAGCAATCACTCCTTGATGATTTTTCCGGGTGATACGGTTGATACGCTCCACCGGAACACGCTGAACCGGTATCATCAGCCCTTTCAAAGCTGCAAAAAGCTCCTTGGAAAGATCACTCTGAATGTCTTTCTTACCAGGATCTTATCTATCTCTTTTCCAGCCTGAAGGGCCTCTATCACGGCACGAACGCCGAAAATCATTTCACTTTTATCAAGCATCTTGTTAATTTACTGTTTTACTATTTACTATTTACTATTTATCAGTTGCGGGCAAGCAGGGCTTTGGCATTGCTAAGGGCAGCTTCGGTGAGAGTGGCTCCGCTCAGCATGTGAGCGATCTCCTCTACCCGTTCTTCATCAGTGAGACGGCGGATATGGCTGTTCGTTTCCGTATCGCTGTCCTTCTTATATACTTTATAATGTGCGCGTCCGCGAGCTGCGATCTGCGGCAAGTGTGTGATGCTGATCACCTGACGGTTCCGTTCACCCATCTCCTGCATCATGTCTGCCATACGGTCGGCTATTTCACCGGAAACTCCGGTGTCAATCTCATCAAATACAATAGTAGGCAGCTTCACCGCTCCGGCGATCATCGCCTTGATAGAAAGCATCACACGCGCAATTTCACCTCCCGAAGCAACGGAAGAGATATTCTGCAAGGTACCGTTCTTATTGGCAGAAAACAGGAAGTTGACTGTATCTTCTCCTTGCAATCCCGGCTCTTTCTTCAGTCCCATTTCGATCTGGAAACGAACATTCGGCATTCCTAATGGAATCAACCGGACAGCCAGCTGTTTTTCTACTTCACGAGCAGCTTTCGTACGGGCTTTGGTCAGCACTTCTGCCTGTTGTTTCACTTGTTTATATTGTTCCTCTTTACGAGCGGTCAGCTCGGCAATACGCTCATCGTATGAAGTGATGTCCGACAATTTGCTACGATATTCATCCGTTAGCGCTATCAACTCGTCAAGAGTCTGTACCCGGTGTTTCTGCTGTAAGGAATAAATCAGATTCAGCCGTTCGTTCACTTCTTCCAGGCGGACCGGATTAAATTCAACGGAATCACTTTGCGAAGAGACTTCGTGCGAAATATCTTTCAATTCGATATAAGCGCTCTCCATACGTTCGGTAAGTTCCTTAGCGGGCTGATAGACTCTTTGCAGGCTATTCAGTGTATTCAGACTATCTTTCAGGTAAGAAAGCAAGCCACCTTCATCCGAGACAAACGACTGCTCTACCCGGTAAAGTCCGGCTTTAATTTCCTCTGCATGACTTAGTGTTTCGGCTTCCTGCTCCAATTCCTCTTGCTCTCCTTCTACAACATGGGCCTCTTCGAGCTGTTCAAGTTGGAAGCGGATATAATCTTCATCAGAGCGGCTTTTCTCTGCCAGTGACACTAATTCAGCGAGTTCGCGTTCTGTCTGCTTCCATTCGCCATAACGCAGATGGTATTTCGCCAATGCTGCATCATTATGTGCCAGAATATCAAGCACGTTCAACTGGAATCCTTCTTTATTAAGTAACAGATTCTGATGTTGAGAATGTACATCTATCAATTGTTCGCCCAGCTCTTTCACTTGTGCCAGTGAAGCGGGAGTATCGTTAATAAATGCCCGGCTCTTACCGGATGACTGCACTTCACGACGCAAAATGCACTCCTCATCATATTCCAGCTCGTTCTCTTCGAAAAACGGGCGCATACCGTAAGCTGATATATCAAAACGTGCCTCTATAACACATTTGGAAGCCCCGTGACGAATCGCTTTCATATCGGCACGCTGTCCCAGCAGCAGCCCGATTGCTCCCAGAATAATTGATTTCCCGGCTCCCGTTTCACCTGTTATAACGGAAAAGCCTGTTTCAAAACTGATATCCAGTTTCTCTATCAATGCGTAATTCTGAATGTATAGTGAACGTAACAAATTCTAATCAAAAATTAAAGATTTGAAAATTAAAGAATTGGGAGACAGGGTGGCTACCAGACGACGTCAATGATGTCTTGGGCTACTTCCGTCTTTGATTTCAGGGGGTAGTCAGTACGGCCTTTTCTGTCTATTATACTTATCTTATTCGTATCGTAACGGAAGCCGGCTCCCGCATCATTGAGCGAGTTAAGTACAATGAAGTCGAAGTTCTTGCGTTCGAGCTTTCCTTCGGCATTCTGCTGTTCGTTGTTCGTTTCGAGGGCAAAGCCTACCAACAACTGATTCTTACCTTTCAACGCTCCCTAAAGACTTGCCGCGATGTCTTCGGTTGCCTGAAGATGGAGAGTCAGTTCTTCCTCCTTCTCACGCTTGATTTTCTTGTCGGCTACCACCTCCGGACGGAAATCGGCTACTGCCGCACAAAGAATACCCGCATCGGCTTCGGCAAAGTATTTTTTCGACGCTACCGACATTTCTTCTGCTGATTCCACATCTATCCGGTGGATACGCGAATGCTGTGTTTTCAGTTGCACCGGTCCGGTGATCAATGTCACCTCTGCCCCGCGACGGGCACATTCTTCTGCGAGGGCAAACCCCATTTTTCCGGAAGAATAGTTGCCTATGAAACGGACCGGGTCAATTCTTTTCGTAAGTAGGTCCGGCGGTAATCATCACTTTCTTTCCGGATAGTTCGTCACTCGAAGCAAAGAATTCATCCAATACCCGGATGATATTCTCCGGCTCTTCCATTCGCCCCTTCCCTACCAAGATGGCTGGCAAGCTCTCCCGTGCCCGGCTCGATAATGTGATTGCCGTAGGAACGCAGGATATCCAGATTTTTCTGAGTGGCGGGATGGGCATACATATCGAGATCCATAGCCGGAGCAACAAACACGGGAGCTTTCGCCGAAAGATAAGTGGTTATCAGCATATTGTCAGCTATCCCGTTGCCATTTTGCCAATGGTAGAGGCAGTGGCGGGCGCTATCAGCATCGCATCCGCCCATAGACCGAGGTCAACGTGGCTGTTCCACGTTCCGTCACGCTGGGCAAAGAATTCACTAATGACTGGTTTGCTGGTCAAAGCCGATAGAGTAATGGGAGTAATAAATTCTTTTCCCGCCGGAGTAATCACAACCTGCACTTCCGCTCCTTGCCTGATAAGTCCGCGGATGATATAGCAAGCCTTATATGCGGCAATACTGCCGGTAATTCCAAGAATTATCTTCTTTCCTTTTAGCATTATTTTGTAATCAAATTACTCATTTCACGCAAACGGATTTTTGTCAATGCCGCCTTCGTATTCAACGTGAAGTCACTATTCAAAATCCAACTGTAATATCCGGGGTCTTTCTTCAACACCTCGGCTACAGACATTCCTTTATACTTTCCGAAGTTAAACACTTCCGTTCCATTATCATCATAAACCATACGTCCTGCAAAGTCCACGTTTTTAGTGAAACTGGAATATTCTGCCAGGAAGGCGATGTCGTTCTGAAGATCCGGAGTAGCGGTCGAGCTGTGCTTTCAGCACCTCGTAAGTAGCCCGTGTATCTGCTTCGGCAGTGTGTGCATCTTCCAGATTCTTGTCGCAATAGAACTTGTAGGCAGCAGACAGGGTACGTTGTTCCATTTTGTGGAAGATGACCTGTACGTCTACAAATTTACGTTTGTCATATCAATATCTACTCCGGCGCGAAGGAACTCTTCGGCAAGGACAGGAATATCAAAACGATTGGAATTAAATCCTGCCAAATCGCAACCTTCAATGTCCCTGGCTATGTTTTTCGCAACTTCTTTAAAAGTAGGGCAATCTGCTACGTCGGCATCATAAATGCCATGTATAGCAGAAGATGCTTCCGGAATATGCATTTCAGGATTGATACGTAATGTTTTTGCTTCTTCATTTCCATTCGGATATACTTTCAGATAGCAGATTTCAACAATTCGGTCTGTGTTGATATTGGTTCCTGTTGTTTCTAAATCAAAGAAAACAATGGGATTTTTCAGGTTTAATTTCATTTCTAATTATTTTTTCCACCACAGAGTAACACAGAGTTCCACAGAGTGTTTTATGTATTTATTTTGCTCTGTAGAACTCTGTGTTATTTTGCGGTGATATACTATTAATCATTTAGCATCATCGGCATCAGCAGCATCAGCAAGTCTTCGTTTTCTTCCTGCTCTACCGGGATGATTACTCCGGCACGTGAAGGATCTGCAAGTTCGATAACAACCTCATCTGCCGAAATATTGTTAAGTATGTCAATTAGGAACGTAGACTTAAATCCGATGCTCATTGCAGCACCTGCATACTGGCAGACTTGTGTTTCTTCGGCAGAAGTGGAAAAATCGATATCTTGTGCGGAAATCACGATCTGGTTCTCCTGCATACGGAGTTTAATTAAACTGCTTGCTTGTGAAGAGAAGATAGACACGCGGCGCAAAGCTCCTATCAGTTGCTGGCGGTCGACCGTCACTTTATGCGGATTGTTTTGTGGAATTACAGAGTTGTAGTTCGGGTAGCGTCCTTCGATCAAACGGCATACCATGCGATAGCTATCAAGCATAAACACAGCGTTGCGTTCGTCAAATTCGATGGTCACAGAGCCTTGTTCCTTCGGCAGAAGGTTCTTTAGCAATGTAGCCGGTTTCTTTGGAAGGATGAAGGCTGCACGCTCGTTGCCTTTGGCTGCCAATGTTTTACAACGCACCAGTTTATGACCGTCTGAAGCAACCATTGTAATATCTTCTGTGGTAATATCGAAATAAATACCGTTCATCACCGGGCGGAGTTCGTCGTCGGCAGTAGCGAAGACCGAGCGGTTGATTCCCCCCAGCAACACTTCCGCCTCCATTTCCACACGAACTGCGTTGTCACCCAATGTAGCCGATTGCGGGAATTCGTCCGCATTCTGTCCCATCAGGCTGTATTTCCCATTCTGGTACTGCACTGTTATTTCGTAGTTGTCCGGATTGATTTCAAATGTAAGTGGTTGTTCCGGGATTTCTTTCAGTGCGTCGAGCAAAGTTTTCGCTACTACGGCAAAACGCCCGTTGGTATCGCTTTCATTCACTTCTACGGTAGTAACCATTGTAGTTTCACTGTCAGATACAGTCACAGACAATGTTCCGTCTTCCAATTCGAAGAGAAAACAATCGAGAATAGGCAGCGCATTTTTTGAATTAATTACACGGCTGATAGCCTGTAAATGGCTGGAAAGAGCAGTACTTGAAACGATAAATTTCATATATTTTCGTGTATTTAAGTTTTAAATGTTCTATCGCACAAAGTTACGAAAAAAGATTCGGGCTACCCAATAAAACAAAAGAAAAAAACAGGCTTTGTGTGAAGGATATTCCTAAAAAATTGTAACTTCGCCGCAGAATTTAAAATTATTGCAATGGAATTTACAGGAAAAATCATCGCTATCCTCCTCTCCGAGAGGCGGAGTTTCAAAAACTAGCGGCAACGAGTGGAAATCACAAGAGTACGTAATCGAAAACCATGACCAATATCCACGTAAAATGTGCTTCGACGTGTTTGGCGCAGACAAAATTGAGCAGTTCAACATTCAAATGGGCGAAGAACTAACCGTATCATTCGACGTTGACGCCCGTCAGTGGAACGATCGTTGGTTCAATAGTATCCGCGCATGGAAAGTAGAGCGTGTAGGCGCAGGTGCTCCAATGGCTTCCGGTTCTCCCGTTCCTCCCCAGCTCCGTCAGCTATGCCGGAATTTACTCCGGGGATGCCAAAGACGATCTGCCGTTTTAAACCAAAGCCATTCGCCGGACGAATAAGCATAAAAACTCCCGATAGGATTAAATTCTGTCGGGAGTTTTTTTTAGAAAAACGATTGTAAACAAACGGTCATTTTTTATTCTGATTTATATTTCAAAACAATGTTAGGATATACCACTCCGTCTGCACAGGCAAACTGAACAAAGAGGGTGAAATTTTTATGATTTATATTTCGAAAAAATCGGCGTTACGCAGAAAAAAATCCGGTACAAAACGAACGTGATTTTCTGATTGTTGGAATATGTGGTCGAAATCCGCCATCAGCATAAAATGGTAGGAATCAGACAAATGATCCATGCCTGTCTGATAGGCCATTGCTCCATTGAGCACCTCACCTTTATCCAGTTGGCGAATATAATGCGCGAGAGCATCCGCATCAGGAGCGAGCAACAAGCGCCCGCCATAGAAGGCTGCATATACATCCAAGGTTGGTTCCGCAAAACTGGTTAGTTGTTCAAACAATGTTGTTTGAGGTAACCGATAGATCAAATATGCTTTATTTACAGTATAACAAAAGTTATACGCGGATTTCTTCTTCCTTCGTCCGCCGAAGCAGCATTAACAAGGGCGCGAAGCATTCGTTCGGCTTCCGTCACATCTGCCACAGACAGGCTCAAGACTGCCGCTGCATCCTGCAACGTATCTTCACGCTGGAAGAGACAGGCAACCAGGTCTTGCCCGGCATTTTCCATCAGATAGCGTGAAAACTCTTTATCCCTATTTTGCACTTCACTCGTGCGGGCAGGCACGCTCTGTCCCTGGGCATTTCCATAAGAAAGTAGAGACACCCAGTCCGTAATCCCTTGCCTGCTAAAATAGAAAGCAGTGGAGGGCAGTGCTTCACCCGGGAAGCCTTTTGACGGATTGTTGCTGGCGAAGCTGGTTTATAAACGCAAAGCAAGTGTCTGCATCGTGAGTGATGCCGGAGAAATAGATGAAATCATCTTTCATTTTCATGTCAAATTCCGTCCACCCCATCATCCCTTGCATACGGGTATAGATGGTAGCGGCCGCCGCACTTTTTTTCGGAGCACGTATTCCTGTAAAGGTAGAATCATCTGCCAATGATTTACCACTCTTATATGCATCAATAACGTTCTCAATCAGTTTTTTCTGAAAGCTCAATGCCATAAAATCGGATGTCAGATAGCAGGCTAGAAAATCACCGTCCGCCATTGGTAAATAATTATCTCTTCTCCTTTGTAAATAAATGTTTTCGGCGGATAAAGTGAGGATATATATTTGCGTACAAATCTGTTTACCAACTCCTTATCCCCATTTCCCAATCTACAATAGAGCACTTGATTACGTTCGTTATCCGGCTCGTGGAAACTAATCAACATCTGATTCATTTGCCGGCTTAAACCGTGGGGAGTATCTTCTGAGAGGGCGTAAAGACTCTGTTTCAGATAAGAAAAGAGTTTGGACACATAAAGATATTGCTGATTTTTACTGCAAGTCAGCTCATCGACTTCTGCTACAAATTCGAGCACATCATCAGTAACGAATACGGCTGAAGTTGTGGATGGCACCAGTTCATAAAGATTAAAGTCTTTCTGCCCTTCAGCTGCTGACAGTCTAAAAAAAGAGTACAATGCGAAACCTGAGCACAAAAGTACAACAGAAGAAGTGATCGCTATTTTCACTATCGTACGAAGTTTCATAATATTCGCTGTTTATCGGCTAAGTGCAAAAATAATAATTTCTACAAAGAAAACAAAACTTTTGCTAAATATTTCACCGGAAATCAAACAAGGATTTCCAATCCGTCGTATGCCAGGTGAATATTCTCCGGGAGTCTCCGTTCCACCTCTGCATGCAAGCCCATATCATGACTCATGTGTATAAAGTATGTTTTCTTCGCCCGAATACGCCGGGCAACTGCCAATGCCTCCTCCAAATTTTGGTGTGTAGGATGCGAGGCGATCCGAAGCGCATTCATTACCAAAACATCTATCCCTGCCAATTGTTCATAGGATTCTTCGGGCATGGTCAGCATATCAGTGATATAACCTAATTGCCCGATACGATATCCCAGAATAGGCAATCGGCCATGCATCACACGTAAAGGAAGCACCTCCGTGTGGTTAACTGAAAAAGCCTGTGCCCGACCGAGATTTCCTGCAAAGGAATGTCAGGAACACCCGGATAACGATGGTCGACAAAGCAATAGGGCATACGCAAACGCAATCCCTGCGCTACATAATCTTCCGCATAAATAGGCACGGAACCGAACCGGCAAAACGGACGTAAATCGTCCAGTCCGCCTACATGGTCATAATGTTCGTGAGTAATCAGTACACCATCTATCCTCTCAAAAGGGAGATGTAATACCTGTGTCCGGAAATCCGGACCACAATCTATCAGAATTCGCGCGTCATCTGTCTCCACAATAGCAGAGGCACGCAATCGATTATCTTTCGGATCGGAAGAAGTACAAACCGGACATGTACAGCCGATTTGAGGTACTCCCGTCGATGTTCCACTTCCTATAATTCTTACTTTCACTTGTTAATTCTCAATTTATAAAGTTGACTTCCGGGTGGATATCAATACCAAACTTCTCATGAACAGAAGCTCGGACTGCATCTGAAAGTGCAATAATATCACTACCTTTTGCTCCGCCACGATTCACCAGCACCAATGCTTGTTTATCGTGCACAGCGGCAGGTCCCAAGGATTTTCCTTTCCATCCACATTGGTCAATCATCCACCCTGCCGGAATTTTTACGCGGCCGTCGGCCAGCTCATAGTAGGGTATGCGGGGATATTCCTGTTGCAAGGCTTCCAGTTTTTCTTTCGGCACAATGGGGTTCATAAAGAAACTGCCGGCATTTCCCATCACCTTCGGGTCGGGCAGCTTGCTCTCGCGAATAGCAATTATCACTTTCCGTACAACAGAAAGTGTCAACGACGGATACTTTTCAAGCTCCTGACGAATGGTGCCATAGTCTAATGTATAATGTTCTTTTCTTTACTCAATCGGAAACGAACATAAGTGACAAAGGTCGCCTTGTTTTCCGGACGTTTAAAGATACTGTTGCGATAGGCATAGCCACACTCTTCAACGAATAAACGCGTTCTTCCGCCTGAATGTTCACCGTTTCCACGGTTGTTATCAAGTCCTTTACTTCCACGCCGTAAGCTCCGATGTTCTGCACGGCACTTGCTCCGACCTCACCGGGGATCAGCGACAGGTTCTCCGCTCCATACCATCCATGCTCTACACAATAAGCTACGAAGTCATCCCATACTACTCCCGCTCCCACTCGTACCGATACAGAGTGGGCATCTTCTTCCGTCACTTCGATTCCTTCAATGCGGGAATGGAATATCAACCCGTCGTAATCTTTGGTAAACAACAGGTTACTGCCGCCGCCAATATGCAAAAAAGGTGTCACAACGGCACCTTGCACAATCAACTTCTTCAGTTCTTCAACCGAAGCATATTCTAAAAAACGAGCGGCACTGACATCGATGCCGAATGTATTGTAGGGCAAAAGAGAATACATATATTTTTAGTTATACAGTTATACTGCTATAGTGCATCTTAACCTGTATCAGATACTTGTATCTTCAAACTTATACAATTCCCATTCTCCGGCTTTCCGGCGGAAATAAAGGATATTGGAAAAACCATTTCCGATACCTTTCAACGCCAGGATTTTCGTGGGCGAATCATCGTCATTCCGCTGCCCGTAATTAATATTAGAAAGGCGATCGGTAGGAAGTCCCGGTTTAAAAGCGAACCACTGATTAAGATCGAGGGTGGTCTCCAGAATAGAGAAATCATCGTCCGGATCGGTGGTTACAAAAGCCAGAGGCTCCACACACACGCTTACTCTGAAAAAGACTATCTGCGGCAAAGTGTCCGAAAAACTCCACGAAATTTTCATTATCACTTTGCTTAATGGGCCGCAGGTTAATTGCCTCCAGCATCCATGCACCTTTGATACGTTCAAAATAGTATTCTTTTCACCATTCGTGTCTTCACGAATATCCACTCCACTTGCACAGAAGTGAGAGAGGTATCTCCTACCAGGTCCATGTCTTCCTCTTTATCAAACAGGAGCGTATAATAATGCTGCTTGGTAAACAGGTTATCGTGCTTCCAGTTACGCTCCTCGATGTTCGCTTTCTTATCTCCGTTGTAGTAAGGCAATGGAAATTTCACACGCTGACGTTGTAACACATCATCGGAAGCAAAATTATAAATGAAATCGTCAAAAGATTCGTCAGCCTGTATAGGTTGCGGATCTTCCGGCAATTTGTCCAGGTGGATTGAATCGGCTATGTGCCGAACTGAATCCACCTCTTGAGTAATAGATGCGAAGGGGTCAATGTTAGTTTTCTTGTTTCCACAAGCACCCAGTAAACCGAGTAACATGACCCCTACAATTAGTTTTTTCATTTTTTAGTTTCTCTCTTAGCTTTTCAAGCATATCTACCGTCATGCTTTCCAGATCGTAAGCCGGCTTCCAGCCCCACTCTTCACGAGCGCAAGTATCATCCAGACTATCGGGCCAGCTATCGGCTATGCGCTGCTTCAAAGGATCTACATCATAGATCATCTGAAACTCCGGCACATGCTTTCTGATAGCCTGATAGATCGTCTCCGGGTCGAAACTCATAGAGGCGATATTGAAAGCATTTCGGTGTATCAATTTTGTCGGATCAGCTTCCATAAGCGTAATCGCTGCGTTCAGCGCATCCGGCATATACATCATATCCATCAAAGTGCCTTCTTTGATAGGGCACACAAACTTTTCTCCTTTTACTGCCGAATAATAAATATCGACAGCATAATCGGTGGTTCCTCCTCCCGGAGGGGTCACGTTCGAAATAATGCCCGGGAAACGGACAGCACGTGTGTCGACACCATATTTATTAAAATAGTATCACTCAGCAGCTCGGTCGTTACCTTGGTGACTCCATACATGGTACGCGGACGCTGAATGGTGTCCTGCGGCGTCTTCGTATGAGGCGTACTAGCGCCAAACGAACCGATAGAACTGGGAGTAAACACTGCACACCCTTGTTCACGTGCCACTTCCAATACATTCCATAATCCATCAATACCTATTTTCCAGGCCAATTTGGGTTTCGACTCGGCAACTACGGACAACAGAGCAGCCAAGTTATAAATTGTATCGATGTGATACTCTTTTACCACAGATGCGATCGCTTCTCCATCCGTTACATCAGCAATTGCCGACGGTCCGGACTCCTTTAATTCTCCTTTAGGCTCTGCACCCGGAATATAACCTGCTACTACATTTGTATTTCCATAGCGTTTACGTAGCTCCATCGTTAACTCGGAGCCGATCTGTCCGGTGGCTCCAATAATCAAAATGTGTTTCATTTTTTCTTCTGACTTAGAATATCAAGCTTAAATAGTGCGCAAAGTAAGCACTTTTTTTTTCAGATTTTAATCAAAAGATATGGTTATTCCAATAAAAATTGTGTCCTTTGTAATCGAACTTAATTACTCAAACACTATGTACGGTAAAATGCAAGATTTTCTCAGCCAAACATTGGCTGAAATAAGAAGCCGGTCTTTATAAAGAAGAACGACTAATTGAAAGTGCGCAGCAAGCTGCCATCACTGTAAAAGGTAAAGAAGTGCTGAACTTCTGTGCCAACAACTATCTAGGACTATCCAATCATCCCCGATTAATTAAAGCTTCCCAGGAAATGATGAATCGACGCGGCTACGGTATGTCGTCCGTCCGCTTCATTTGTGGAACGCAAGATATACACAAAGAACTGGAAGCTGCCATTTCCGATTATTTCCAGACTGAAGACACGATCTTGTATGCAGCCTGTTTCGACGCTAACGGCGGTGTGTTCGAACCGCTTTTCTCGGAAGAGGATGCCATCATCTCGGATTCGCTAAACCACGCTTCTATCATCGACGGCGTACGTCTTTGCAAGGCAAAGCGCTACCGCTATGCCAACGCGGATATGAAGGATTTGGAAAGATGCTTGCAAGAAGCTCAGGCACAACGTTTCCGTATTGTTGTGACGGACGGTGTGTTCTCTATGGACGGCAATGTAGCTCCAATGGATCAGATTTGCGATCTTGCCGAGAAATACGATGCACTAGTAATGGTGGACGAGTCACACTCTGCCGGTGTGGTAGGTGCCACAGGGCATGGAGTAAGCGAGTTGTATAAGACTCATGGACGGGTAGATATTTATACCGGAACATTAGGTAAGGCTTTTGGCGGTGCACTGGGAGGTTTCACCACCGGTCGTAAAGAGATCATCGATTTGCTTCGTCAACGCAGCCGCCCGTATCTGTTCTCGAATTCTTTGGCTCCGGGCATCATTGGTGCCAGCCTGGAAGTATTCAAGATGCTGAAAGAAAGCAATGCGCTGCATGATAAACTTGTTGAGAATGTAAACTACTTCCGCGATAAGATGACGGCTGCCGGATTTGATATCAAACCGACACAAAGCGCTATCTGTGCCGTTATGTTGTATGACGCGAAGTTGTCCCAAATTTACGCTGCACGTATGCAGGAGGAAGGCATCTATGTGACAGGTTTCTATTATCCGGTAGTGCCGAAAGATCAGGCACGCATCCGTGTGCAAATCTCTGCAGGACACGAGAAAGCACATCTTGACAAGTGTATCGCTGCCTTTATCAAGGTAGGCAAAGAGCTTAATGTACTGAAAGCGGAATAACTCCGAAGCAAGGTTTCCTTGCGGAATCTATATTTTAGGCGCGGATTACACGGATCACACAGATTTCACGTATCTTACACAGTTGCTTTATAACAAGCTTCATTCTAAAAAACGTATAATACGTGAAATCTATGTAATCTGCACCTAAATTCTCTTTTATAAAATGAATTTTGAACCGCTACTTGACTATAAAAAATAGATTATGGAAGAATTGACTCTCACTACTCCTGCCCTACTTTTTCTCGGCAGTTTCACTGATATTACTGGCTTATACCAATCGTTTCTTATCGTATGCACAACTTGTACGCCAGCTGCGAGACCGCTATATGGAAAACCCTTCGGACATCACTGAAGCTCAAATCGAGAATTTACGGAAACGGTTGAACCTGACCCGTACAATGCAAGGACTGGGTATTGCAAGTCTTTTTCTTTGCGTAGTCAGTATGTTTCTTATTTATATCGGACTGCAATTATTTTCTGCTTATGTATTCGGACTGGCATTGATTCTGTTGATAGCCTCTCTGGGCGTATCTTTCCGCGAGATACAGATTTCCACCCGTTCACTGGAGATTTACTTGGGAACGATGGAGAAAGGGAAAAACAAAAAATAACACGGTTGACAATCCCTCCTATTAAGTTTTATCAAGACACTACCCGGCAAGGAAGGATGACCGTAAAGCGACTTCCCTTGCCTACCTCGGACTTGAGTTCGATCTTTCCACCCAGCTTCTCTATAATCACCTGACAAATAGAAAGCCCCAATCCTGCTCCCCTGTGAAAATTCGTTTTGTTTGTAGAAACGGCTGAAAATCATCCGTTGTTCTTCTCGTGGAATCCCTCTTCCGGTATCTTCTACATAAATCTGTACTTTGCCTTCATCCGGCAGATAACTATATCCTAATTTGATATATCCGGTTTCCGTAAACTTACCGGCATTATTCAGAAAGTTTGTCAGGACTTGTATCAAGCGCTCTCTGTCCACATTGATTTCCAAAGGTGTATTATCCACTTCTTTCAGGAATTCCAAATGTGGAGCAATCAGAACCTGATGTGTCATATAGATATCGTCAATCAACTCTCTCACCTGCATCTCTTGAATGAGAAAGACATATATCCTGATTCGATACGGGAAAGTTCCAAAATATCGTTAATCAATTTGAGCAACAACTCGCTGTTCTTATTAATAGTGCCGATGTATTCTTCGCGTTCTACGGAACTCAATCCATCTTCCAATGCCAGAATATTGGCAAAGCCAACGATTGAATTAAGCGGAGTACGTATCTCATGGCTCATATTTGCCAGGAATGATTGTTTCAATTCCGCCTTTTCAGCCAATAAGCGTGCAGCTTCCAATTCCTCTTCACGATCTTTTATATCTTGTATGTTGAGCAGCAAACCTGCTGTTTTATATTCACCACCCGGAAAGCTGTTTAGTAGTATAACGAAACTCCCACCACTATAGCCTTTACCGTCGAAGTTACAAAGCTCCTGCACAATTTTTTTATGAGCACTTTTCAGATTTCGCCAGTTGAACTTCACTCCCTCCCAATGATCGGGATGAATAAAGCTCATGAATTCCTTAAACGAAAGTTGTCTAGGACTTAACCCTTGCGACGCCCAGAATGCATCTTCAAAAACAAAACAACCGTTATCCAATCTCCAGGCATACGTCATTCCACCCTCAATGGCTAATGACAATGTTTCTTTTTCATCAGCCAATGCTATAAGAGCCTGCTTTTTCCTCATCTGTTCCCGAAGGTATAGCCACCAAAGAGAAGCGAAAAGTAAAATCAGGAAAAGAACAAATGAAGCGACTAAGGCTCCCCACAAAAATGGATATTCATCTCTGAACGGAATATTGATAATACGATATTTAGCAGGAATACTTTCCTTACTCAAACCTATTTGCGTCATTGTATTCCAATCAACAACATACTCTTTCCGGCTTTCAACAATGGGTATATCCGAGGGACTTGCGCCATGCAATATGCGAACGGCAGTTTTCACCTCTTCTTCTACCTGAATAGGCAGCGAAGTGATGTATCCACCCAACAACTTCTCACCAAACCCAAAGGCTTCATTGATGGCTGTCAGACTAGGACTACCACAGATACTCCCAATATTAATAGTGGTGTAATCACGTTTCAACTGGATATAACATTGATCGCGGTAACTCCTGTTCAAAACCCACATAAAAGTAGCATTCGAATGGTTTCTGGCATTACGCAAAGGAATAGCCATGAAACGGGTATAGCCTTCTTCCTGCGTCAAACGTATCTGTTCTTCAGGAGAAAGTTCGGGATTATCTATGAATCCGGTCACTTTATGTCCTTTAAACTGTTCCTTTGCATCTCTTCTGATTTGTCTGTCGATATAGGTAGTATCGAGCATGGTAAACAAACGAACGTGCTCACCGAAAAGCTCTTTTGCCACACTGATATTCTCATTAAAGGCTATCTTGTCATGGAAGCCCGTCACGTTAGGATGGTGTTTCAGCAATCCCCAATTCGGATAATTGACACCACCAAAAACTACAGGCACTTCTTTCGCCAACTGAATTCCGCATTTCATCAATGAATAAGTAGCCTGGTCTTCATTCACCAGAATCACTTCCGGCCGCCAGTCTTTCGAAACGGAATCAACCAGAAAACGCATTCGCTCAAGCTCCGGTTCTTCCCAGTAGGACTCGCAATCTAAATAAACAGTACGGATATCAGCATCTATTTTCTCTTTCTCAAATTGCTCCGCTATCATCCGATTAAATTCCGGATAAGCCGCGTAAGTCTCCTCATAAGAGTGGATAACTAAAATACGCCATTCTCTTTTTGAGAACAACTGCTCACCCCCAAAAAGAGCAATAAAAATATAGGGAGCAATCTAAAAATTCCTCTGTTCACACCATTCATTTATAATAATTGGGATTAATTTCTCTCTGACTCTTAATACAAAGGTAGTTTATTTCCGAAGATACGAGCCAAATAAGTGAAAAAAAAGAAGCTACTTGAACAGGAATTCGAGTAGCTTCTTTATATATAAAGAACTATTTTTTCAGAGTAGCATCATTAACGCTGTCCCAATTGTGAGTCTACAAAGAAAATTCCGGTATCACCAGCTTTCTTGATCTTGTCAACAATGCCTTGTGCTGTAGCTTCTTCTTCTACTTGTTCGCGAACGAATCCCCACAAGAAATCTTGTGTTGCTTTGTCCTTCTCAGCGGCAGCCACGTCAACCAGTTTGTCTACCAATGCAGATACATGGCATTCGTGCTTGTAAACGTGTTCGAATACTTCGAGCGGTGTACCCCAACCGTTAGGAACAACATCTATTTTATCAACTATAGCAGTTCCTCCACGTTTGATAATATAATCTGCCATTGCATAAGCGTGTCCCATTTCTTCCTGGGATTGCTTTTTCATCCAATGAGCAAAACCGCTGAAACCTTCTTTCTCAAAATAGAAAGACATTGCTAAATACAGGTTAGCAGACCACATTTCAGCAGTAATCTGTTCGTTAATTGCATTCTGTAATTTTTCTGAAATCATAATCGTATTTTTTATTAAGTTGTTAATGTAGTTTCTTTTTTGAACTCATTACAAAAATAACACGATTTCAGTTCAGATTGTTCCATGTACCCCGTATTTTTAAACTACATTCACACTTTGATTGTAGCAGTTCATTTTTTACTTACACCATTTCGTCGGAAGTATATCCTTTCGGCAGTTCACGACAGTTGTATCCGGAAGCCATTATTTCACCATACGCACCGGCAGAACGAAGGGCGATCAAGTCACCACGCTTCACTTTGTTCAGGTCAATCGCTTTTCCGAAAACGTCTGACGATTCACAAATCGGTCCTACTACATCGTAGGCTTCCAACGGTTCTTCGGAAGTTATGTTTTCCATCTTATGGTATGCCTGATACAGAGCCGGACGGATCAAGTCGGTCATACCTGCATCGAGGATGGCAAATTTCTTCCGTGTGCCTTGTTTTACATACAAAACCTTAGAGATTAAGGAACCGCACTGTCCTACCACTGCACGTCCCAATTCAAAATGCAATGTCTGATAAGGACGCAGTTTCAATTGTCCGGCATAGGTAGCAAAGTAATCCTTGAAGTTCGGGACAGCCTGACGGTTGGGGTGTCCGTAATCAATACCCAAACCACCACCTACATTGATATGTTCTACCAGAATTCTCCGTGCTTCCAGTTTGTCCTGCAACTCATTGACACGATTGCAGAGGGCTACAAAATCACCCATATCCAAAATCTGTGAGCCAATGTGGAAGTGAAGACCGATAAACTTTACGTTTTTCATCTCCTGCGCCACATCTATCACCTTGTCCATATCCTGCATGCTGATACCAAATTTATTTTCTGCCAGACCGGTAGTGATATTGGCGTGAGTATGCGCGCCTACATCCGGATTGATACGGAAAGCAACATTAGCCACCTTATTTTGAGCAGCAGCCAATTCATTGATTACTTCCAGTTCGGGAATAGACTCTACATTGAAACAGAAGATGCCATACTCCAGCCCGAGGTTGATTTCCCAATCTGCTTTCCCGACTCCGGCAAAAACGACTTTATTGGCAGGGAATCCGGCACGGATAGCGGCACGGATTTCTCCACCGCTCACACAGTCGGCTCCCATTCCGCTTTCACGGATGATGGCAAGTACCTTCGGATTGGCATTCGCTTTAACAGCGTAATGCACTGAATAATTAGGATATTTGGCAACCTCATGGTTAATAGCCGACAATGTATCGCGCAGCACTTTGGTATCGTAATAATAGAAAGGTGTCTGCAAAGTGCGGAATTTATCGATTGGAAATATTCCCTTCATAATTCGAAAAACTTGTTTAGTTGGTTAAAAAAGAGCGCTTTTATCAGTTCGGTAAAAGCGCTCGTATTATTTGTGGAATTATTTGCCGTTGAAAAGCATATCGCTCAACGATTGTAAAGCTACTTTCTTATCACACTCCCGAATGAGGAAGGAGATGTTATAGTTACTTCCTCCAAACGAGATCATTCGCACCGGTATATCGCGCATCGCATCGAGTGCTTTTGCTTCAAAACCGACATTTTCCCATTCAAGGTCACCTACAACGCAGATGATACACATTTCTTTATCAACGGTTACTGTTCCGTATTTCTTCAGGTCGTCCAGAATTTCATTAAGATGTTTCGTGTTATCTATCGTTACAGAAACACCGACCTCCGAAGTACAGATCATATCGATAGATGTCTGATAGCTTTCGAAGATTTCGAACACCTTACGCAAGAAACCATGAGCCAATAACATGCGGCTGGATTTAATCTTAATAGCAGTGATGTTATCTTTTGCAGCTACTGCCTTAATCTTGCCTTTTTCCGTATCGTTAGAAATCAGTGTGCCCGGAGCCTCCGGATCCATTGTGTTCAACAAGCGGACAGGGATATTGGCATATTTAGCCGGCTGGATACAAGTAGGGTGCAGAATCTTTGCACCGAAGTAAGCCAACTCGGCTGCTTCTTCGAAGTGCAGCTGGCGTACCGGAGCGGTCTTGTCAACAATACGCGGGTCGTTATTGTGCATACCGTCGATATCTGTCCAGATCTGGATTTCGGAAGCGTTCACTGCTGCTCCGATCAGAGAAGCGGTGTAGTCGCTACCACCACGTTGCAGGTTGTCTATCTCACCGTAAGCATTGCGGCAGATGAAACCTTGCGTAATGTAGATTTCCGTATCCGGATAAAGATCCAATTGAGCACGCAATTTATCCTTAATATATACGGGGTCCGGTTCTGCGTTCTTATCAGTACGCATGAATTCCAAAGCCGGAAGCAACACGGACTTCACACCGCATTCCTGCAGGTAAAAGTTTACCATCGCCGTAGAGATAAGCTCTCCCTGTGCCAAAACCACTTTCTCTTCGAACAAAGTGAAAAGGTCTTTAGTATAGGAGCGGATGTAGTCGAAGTGGGATTTGACAACTTCAAGACCTTTCTGTTTATATTCCTGGGTTGCAAAAAGCTCATCAATATGCTGTTTATATTTTGCTTCCAGCTTATTAATAATCTCGTTGGCACCCTCCGGATTCTTCTTATACAGATAGTCCGAAATTTCCACCAATGTGTTTGTTGTTCCTGACATAGCAGAAAGAACAACAATCTTCTGTTCACCATCGGTAATCAATTTGGCTACTTCCTTCATGCGCTGAGCAGAACCTACGGAAGTTCCTCCAAACTTTAAAACTTTCATTTTCGTTACTGTTTTAGTTATCTATATTTAAATCTATTTCTATTGTTCTCTGTCTGGGCATATATTCATCAGTCACATCTACAATCTGATGGTCGGCACAACGATATACCCTGCCCGGATAATCTTTCAACAGTTGCAAATTGTGCGTCGTCATCACTACCGATGAGCCGGATTCGCAGATATTGTGCAACAATTCAACAATCGATTTCCCCGTTTCCGTATCCAGGTTTCCGGTCGGCTCATCCGCCAGGATGATGGCCGGAGAATTGAGTACGGCACGTGCAATCACAATGCGCTGCTGTTCGCCGCCGGAAAGTTCGTTGGGGAGTTTATAGCCCTTGTTGGACATTCCCACGAGGTCGAGCACTTCCTCTATTCTTTCCTGAATTTCCCGTTTGTTCTTCCAGCCAGTGGCACGAAGCACAAATTCCAGGTTATTATATACAGTACGGTCTGTGAGCAGCTGAAAATCCTGGAATACAATGCCTAACTTGCGGCGCAATTGCGGGATATGCTTACGTTTGATAGATCGCATATTATAACCCAGCACTTCCGCTTCACCGTCAATTACGTCCAGTTCGCCGTAAAAGGTTTTGAGCAGACTCGTTTTTCCCGAGCCTACTTTTCCGATCAAATAGACGAACTCTCCTTTGTGCAATTCCAGATTTACATCACTTAGCACACAGAGTTCCTGTTGATGGATTTCTACGTTCTTATATTGTATCAACGCCCCGTCATCCATGCCGACTCCCGTTTTAATTTTTAATTTCTAATCTTTACTTATTAATGCTTCTTCCAGGTACTGCTATGTCTTTCCTGCAGTTCACGTGCAAGATCTTCGATGCGATAGCCTTTTGAAGCAAGCAATACAATCATGTGATAAATGAGGTCGGCTCCTTCGTAGATCAAACGTTCGTCAGTACCGTTCGTTGCTTCGATCACTGTTTCCACAGCTTCCTCACCTACTTTTTGAGCTATCTTATTGATTCCCGACTCAAACAGGCTGGTGGTGTAAGAACCTTGGGGCATTTCTTCGTGACGTTTGTCAATGAAATCCTGCAATGCTTTCAGGAACATAACCGGTTCTTCGTTTTTCTCACCCCAGCAAGTATCTGTGCCTGTATGACAAACAGGACCTGCCGGATCTGCCTGGATCAACAGGGTATCGTTGTCACAATCCGCTTTGATAGATACCACATGAAGGAAGTTACCGCTTTCTTCTCCTTTCGTCCAAAGACGATTTTTGGTACGGCTGAAGAAAGTTACTTTTCCGGTTTCCACCGTTTTATCATAGGCTTCCTTATTCATAAAGCCCAGCATCAAGACCTTACGTGTCTCGTTGTCCTGTATGATAGCCGGAACGAGTCCGTTCATTTTATCGAAATCCAATTCCATTTTTATATAAGTTCTAATTACTATTCCAATTTACAATTACTACCTATTCGCCTACGGAATTCTTTTGCAGACAGTTCCTATATTTATCTGACTATATAATCCATCCGCAGGAAAACCCGGCCGGGGTGCCTCACCCCTGATGGTTATTCCTTCGCCGCAAAGATACGATTTTAATTCGGGAATTTTAATTTCTCCGAAATGAAAAACGCTGGCAGCCAATGCAGCATCTGCCTTTCCCTGTAAAAAGACATCACGGAAGTGCTCCTTACAGCCCGCACCTCCCGAAGCTATGATAGGAATAAAGAGTTGATCCGCTAAAGCGGCAAGTGCTTCATTTGCATAACCGGCTTTTACACCATCGTGATTCATGCTTGTGAAGAGTATTTCTCCTGCTCCGCGTTCCTGTGCTTCTTTAGTCCACTCGAACAGATCTTTATCCGTTTCGATGCGTCCTCCGTTCAAGTAACATTTCCAACCGTTCTCGGTCTGTTTGGCATCTACAGCCAACACACAAACTTGTGAGCCGAAATTCTTTGCTATCTCGTCAACCAACCGGGGATTGCGGATAGCGGAAGAATTGATAGAAATCTTATCTGCCCCTGCATTCAGCAGACGGTCTACATCACTTAATTCATTGATTCCACCACCTACGGTAAATGGGATATTGATATTAGCAGCAATCCGTTTTACCAATTCCGTAAAAGTCTTACGTCCCTCATGGCTTGCAGTAATGTCCAGGAAAACAAGTTCATCTGCTCCCTGTTCACTGTAAGCACGACCCAACTCCACCGGATCACCGGCTTGGCGCAAGTTGACAAAATTCGTTCCTTTCACGGTTTGTCCGTCTTTTATATCCAGACAAGGTACTATTCTTTTTGCTAACACAATCCTATTTTATTTATTGTTCAACAATTTATAATCTATATTCCTGAAGCTCGATTCTTATCTTCCTTATAATAAAGGTATCTTATTTATTCCGATACGCTCATTATAGAAAGATTCTCAAATCTTGTAAGGTGATATGTCCTTCGTATAATGCCTTACCGAAAATAACTCCGGGAACACCGGCCTCATCCAAGGCAACAATATCATCCATCTTGCTCACCCCGCCACTAGCCATCAGATAAAGGTCAGGGAATTTTGCCAGCACCTCTTTATACAAATCGATAGAAGGGCCACTCAACATTCCGTCACAGCTAATATCCGTACAGATTACTTTTCGTATACCTTTATCTATATAATTTTCGAGAAATGGAAAAAGTTCACAGGCGCTTTCGTCTTTCCAACCATTGACGGCTATCTTATGATCTTTTTACATCTGCCCCCAAAATAATCTTCTCACTGCCGTATATTTCCAGCCAATGACAGAATAATTCCGGATCTTTCACTGCAATGCTTCCTCCGGTTACCATCTGCGCACCGCTCTCAAAAGCAATTTTCAAATCTTCATCACTCTTTACTCCTCCACCAAAATCTATGACAAGAGAAGTGCGTACAGCAATCTGTTCCAACACCCGATAGTTAACGACATGATGAGAAGCAGCACCGTCCAAGTCTACCACATGAAGCCTGCGAACACCGTTCGCTTCAAACTCCTTTGCAACTTCCACCGGGTTCTCATTATACACCTTTTTACTATCGTAATCTCCTGGGAAAGGCGTACGCACTTTCCGTCAATAATATCAATGGCTGGAATAATTTCTATCATCTATTTACTATTTGTATCTTAGAGGTTTAAAAAGTTTGTCAGAATCTTCTCTCCTGTCTTGCCGCTTTTTCTCCGGATGGAACTGGGTAGCATAAAAGTTATCTTTATGCAGCGCAGCACTGAACGGGTGAATATAGTCAGTTGTAGCAGCAGTAAAGTCGCAGGTCGGCACATAGAAGCTATGCACAAAATAGACAAACTCTTCTTCGGTGAACCCTTCAAACAATTTGCTATTCGTTTTTCCAATGGTGTTCCATCCCATGTGCGGCACTTTATCCTCATGTTTCTGCGGGACAAAACGTTTCACATCCACATCAAAGATATTCAAACAATCGACTTCTCCTTCTTCGGAATGCCGGCACATCAACTGCATGCCGAGACAAATTCCAAATACAGGCTGACGGAGATTCTTAATCAGTTCGTCCAGTCCCGTTGCCTTCAAGTGGTTCATGGTAGTTTCCGCCTCTCCCACTCCGGGAAAAATAACTTTATCGGCCGATTGGAGTTCTTCTTTATCAGCAGTAATCACCGCTTCTACCCCCAACCGCTTTAAAGCATAATCCACAGAACGAATATTGCCGGCATTGTATTTTACAACTGCTACTTTCATCAGCTAAATATTACTGTTTTATTTTTATAAGCCAAAACTTTGCGCTCGATGTGCTTCTGCACTGCACGCGAAAGAACGATTTTTTCCAAATCCTTTCCTTTATTTACGAGGTCTTCAATAGCATCTTTATGAGTAATGCGCACTACATCCTGTTCAATAATCGGTCCGGCATCCAGCTCTGTCGTTACATAATGACTAGTTGCACCAATAATTTTCACCCCTCTCTGGAAAGCTGCGTGATAAGGCTTCGCCCCTACAAACGCGGGAAGGAAAGAGTGATGAATATTGATAATCTTATTCGGATAAGCGTTAATCATCTGTTCGGAGATCACCTGCGTATAGCGTGCCAATACAATAAATGTAATCTTATGTTTGGCAAGCAATTCCATCTCTTTGCGCTCCTGTTCTTCTTTCGTCTCCTTGGTGATAGGGAACAGATAGAAAGGAATTCCGAAACGTTCTGCCACGTGCTGCAAATCCGGATGATTACTTATAATAAGAGGTATCTCTACATTCCACTCTCCTGCCGTATACCGGGCTAACATATCGAAAAGACAGTGTGACAGCTTGGATACGAAAATGGCCATACGTGGTTTTACATCAGAGAAATAAAGACGAAAATCCATTTCATATTTTTGCCCGTAGAGTGTTCTGAAATAATCTTCAATTTTTTCCTGTGGAACCAGAAAATCTTTCAGTTCCCATTCAATACGCATGAAGAAGATGTTCTCTACATGATCTACATACTGATCCAGATAGATAATATTTCCTTTGTTTACCGTAATAAAGTCTGTCACTTCCGCAAGGATTCCCGGTTTGTCGGGACAGTGCAATAACAGTTTGGCTGTTGTCATCATTCTTTCTACTAATTAACGATTCTAGGCAGAATCTTTTCTACCTTTTTAATTTTAGTCCGCAAAAATAACGATTTATTGCAAAATTACGAATTATTCAAGCAGAAAGTTGATATAAAAACGGTGATTTCTTACAGATAGAAAGATATCGAGAGTTATTTTCAATGAAAAGAATGACAAACTTTAGGATAGTGACGCTATTGACTTCGGACAGTGACGCTATCCTATCGTGATGGCGTCACTATAACGACCGGATACCGTCACTATCCGAAGAGAAGAAAAACGAATATTTTTTTTCATTACAAAAGTACTCAAAATGAGACACTAAGCATTTTTCTTGTTTTTTCTTGAAAAAAACTTTTCTCAAAACGCTTGCAGGTTTACAAAAAACAACTACCTTTGCACCCGCAATCGAGAGAGATGCAGATTAATAAATTGAAATTCTGGTGCGTTAGTTCAGTTGGTTAGAATACATGCCTGTCACGCATGGGGTCACGGGTTCGAGTCCCGTACGCACCGCTTCTTTCATTAAGAAGAAAAGAGAAATAGAAATGAGTTAATCCAATTAAAATTTGGTGCCCGGAAGATTATGCAGGTCTGATATTAATTGGCGGCATGAGCTGGTTTTCACCAGAAGCTGAATTAATAGCCCCGCTGATAGAAAAAGCTATCAAAGATAAGAAAGTGGTTGGCGGAATATGCAATGCTTCCGTTTTCCTTGCTATGCATGGATTTCTCAATAACGTAAAAGCATACGAGTAATACAATCGATTATCTGAAACAACATGTCGGAGAGAGATATACAGGTGATTCGAACTACGTTGATCAGCAAGCCTGTAAGAGATGGAAAGATCATAACCGCTAACGGAACCGGACAACTGGAATTTTGCAGGGAAATACTATATGCATT
>VOFG01004719.1_pt1 | contig 69543 bp, 88 predicted proteins | sample 5384171 | NCBI WGS metagenome assembly VOFG01 (sample SAMN12384726, study PRJNA508395) | human gut metagenome | isolation source: healthy gut F | host: Homo sapiens
GATAACCTGTTCTTCCTGTGGCAACGCATCAATCCAACTGATATACTTATCGGCAAACAGAGGATATTCCGCCCAATCCGAGTTGGAGAAACGCAAACTGATATCATCCGACAACTTAAAATCTCAACAGAAGTTTGAGACTGGGAGCCTGATTGCAGTGATATATACATAATGCGGACTCTTCCATCCCAATATATGCTTAGCACCTTCCGTCAAATTCCTTTGAAGCCCATAGAAGCACCAATCCACCAATATCGTTCGAATAAATCAAACTGGAATTACGGAACACCTTTGGTTCTTTGCCAAACATCCTGTTTCATCTTATTATTCTGGCGAATCACTTCTTCACGGAAACAATCTTCGTCCCCCAAAGAGGACAGACCGTGTGAATAAGGTTCGCAAAAATTCGCAACAACCTGTGTCATTCAACTGATGCAACAGGTCAATTACAGCGGGAGAATAGATCTCCAACTGTTCCAAAGCCACACCCGAAATAGAAAAAGCGACTTTAAAAGCGCCAGCCGAATTTTTAGCCATCTCAATCAATGTACTGAGCAGGAAATATATGAACGTTCGGCAACCTCGTTCATACTCGTTTCATTCGCATAATCATCGTAATAATAATGATCATTACCGATATCGAAGAAACGATAACGTTTCAAATGTATAATTTGATGTATTTCAAAATAAAGACAGATAGTTCTCATTTTTTTGTATATTGTTTCGTTATTTACCATAGTTTCTTTTAACACATCCTCGTAAAGGGTAGAATTTCAGGCCTACCTTTCCCAAGTAATTCCGTCCACTTCCCGTTTTACCTTCTTCCTTCAGATATTGGAAAAGAGACGGATTAGTACAAATGGGAATAAATCGCATCGCCATCGCATGAATATCCCAGTAATCGGTCTTAATCACCTTATCAAGAATCTCCCGATGGAAGGCGTTCCGCATTGCATAGCTTCCAACGGGGCGATACCGAAAAGGCTCTGATACAGAAGGCATAACAAACACATCGCTATTCTTATAAACCTCATATACCTGCTTACCTTTCATAAATCCCGGGAAAGTGGAAACGGTCGGCAATACCACGCTCGGCAACGAGATTGATCATGGCATTCAAGATATCACCCGAACCTGCCATCACGAAACGGATGCGGGTACGCTGCAACACCAGAGCGGCTGCTTCCACAAAATACTCAGGACCTTTCTGCATAGTGATACGTCCGAGGAAAGTAACCACTTTCTCTTTCGAAATGGTCGGGACGCGGAATATCCAGCAGTTCCTGCGACAACGATACGTAAATAAGCCTCCAGATAGAAACCTTCCAGCCATGGCCATGCGGTACCCTGATGGTAAGCATAATCACGCTTCCTGAGGACCGACATAATTAGGATTATACCCACCGCTCTTCGGACTCAGCGAACGGATGCCTTTAGGTGTCAGCAATTCTTTTGTTACGATGTCTACAACACCTTTCTTCTGTTTGGAATCCAATGGAGAATAATCAAAAGGCTGCCGCAAAAATCATGTTCGGACGAACACTCCAGTCCATCATATCGCCATCTACGTAATCAAGCAAATAGCCATATTCATTCAGGAAGGTCTGCACAAATGACTGAGACACTTTATCGGAGAACTGATGCAGATAATCTACAAAACCATTGTCTGAAGACAATAAATCAGCTACAAAGCAAAGTGCATTGTACCACAAAGCATTAAATTCCACCACATATCCTGTGCGAGCAACTACCGGACGACCATTTACAGTAGAGTTCATCCATGTAACAGCTTTTGTCTCTTCCGTTTGTATAAACCAATCCGTTCTCATGAACTTTCAAATTAGGATGATGATTACCTGCCAGATAATCCATCACATCCTTCAAGGCTTTACCATATTTTACTCGCGCTTCATCCCATGACACCATCTTGGCATATTGCTGTATAGTCCATACCAGCCATAACAACACATCAGGATGTTCTATCTCTGTCACCTTCAAATGAGAGTCCTTACCTTCCATGAATGCATAAACAGCCTTTAAGGCCGTTTCCATAATCATTTCAAACTTACCAATTTCACCAATGGAAAGAGTAAGTCCAGGAAGTGAAATAAATATGTCACGGGCACGACACTTAAACCAAGGATACCCGGCTAAAATGTACGATTCACCGTCCTGCTTGTTAAGGAACTGATGAGCTGAATTAATAAGACAGTTTTTGAAGTTATCACGAGGAGTTCGCTGTTCCATTTCTGCTGCGAACAAGGCATTAAGAGAAGTAGTTTCAATTGGTGTCACGCCACCTGAGAAAGTAACAGATTCCCCTTTCTTAATACTAATCTCAAAGTAACCAGGCACATACAAATCTTCATTAAAATCATATCCGCGTTCACGTTCTTTCGGATATTCAATGCCTCTATACCAATCGGGCTGGAAACAGAATTGATTTTCCTTACTCAACTGCATGTAGAGTTCCGGATATCCAGGATACATACATGTCTTTATTCCGTTCTCTACCACATCATAATGGCGACTGGCCTGTGCATTTTAGTGCGTATATTGTCTTACACTAAGGAAAGCCAAATAAGGACGCAAACGAAGAATTGTTTCAGAATGTGCATCAACTAACGTATACCTTATCAGAATACGGTTTTCATGATGTACAAATAACTTCTCTTTCTTTAAAATAACACCACCTACACGATAAATAGTCGTCGGAACTTTCTCACACTCGAATTCGCGAATGTATTTATGTCCTCTAGGACTGAAATTGTCGCCTCCATATTTATGCAAGCCAAGATTGAACTCAGCCCCATGTTGGATAACAGTTTCATCCAATGAAGAAAGTAATACATGGTTTTCATCGTCCAACTCCGGTACAGGTATCACAAGCAACCCATGATACTTACGCGTATTACAGTCTACAATTGTCGAACAATGATAAGCCCCCGAGCGATTCGTACGAAGAATTTCTCTAGTTAGAGTCTCTTCCAGATTTGTCATTATCGTCTTGTCAAATCGTAAATAACTCATAGTTGTATATTAAGGTTATAAATTAATACTCGTCATAAAAAATGTTACTTTTATTTCCCCTCAAATTTAATGATTAAAAATAAACAACAAAACCAAAATCTTTTTTTTTTACCTTAAAAGCCCGTTTTTTATACTTCTAAAGGCATATATCCCCGTTTTATTACAAAAAATCTTACATTCATAAGATTTGAAAAGTAATTATAGAAAAAACGTCTGATACAGTTCAAGTATACATCTTAAAACTGTATCAGATGAGAATTTTGTTATAATATGTCAATTAGTCAATCATATCAAATCCGCAATAAGGAACCAAAGCCTTAGGAATGCGAATTCCTTCTGGAGTTTGATTATTTTCCAGCAATGCGGCCACAATACGAGGCAAAGCCAAAAGCTGAACCATTCAATGTATGACAAAGTTCTGTTTTCTTTTCAGCTGTACGATAACGGCATTTCAAACGGTTTGCCTGATAAGTATCGAAATTTGAAACAGAACTTACTTCCAACCAGCGTTTCTGTGCTTCAGAGTATACTTCGAAATCGAAGCAAAGTGCGGCTGTAAAACTCATATCACCACCACACAAACGAAGAATTCTGTAAGGAAGTTCCAATTTCTTCAACAAGCCTTCTACATGGTCCAACATTTCCTGATGAGACTGTTTAGAATGTTCCGGTTTGTCAATGCGCACCAATTCAACTTTTGAGAATTCATGCAAACGGTTCAAACCACGTACATCCTTTCCATAAGAACCAAAGCTTCACGACGGAAACACTGAGTGTAAGCACAGTTCTTAATCGGAAAGGCTGTTTTTCATCCAGAATCACGTCACGGTAAATATTAGTCACAGGCACTTCAGCAGTAGGAATCAGATACAAGTCATCCAAGTTGCAGTGATACATCTGACCTTCCTTATCAGGCAACTGTCCTGTACCATAGCCAGATGCAGCATTCACTACTGTAGGAGGCATGATTTCTTCATAACCTGCAGCACGAGCCTCATCCAGGAAGAAGTTAATCAATGCACGCTGCAAACGAGCACCTTTTTCCTTTGTATACCGGGAAACCAGCACCTGTAATCTTAACGCCTAAATCAAAATCAATCAAATCATATTTTTGGCCAGCTCCCAATGTGGCAATGCATCTTTCGGAAGTTCAGTTTCCATACCTCCCATTTTTTCTATCACATTATCTTCAGGCTCCAAAACCTTCCGGAACACTTTTGTAAGGTACATTAGGGATGGTATAAAGCAAGTTCTGCATATCTTCAGCAGCCTTATCCATCGTTGCCTGCAGTTCTTTGCTAATTTCTTTGATTTCCGCTACACGAGCCTTTAGCAGCCTTCTGCCTCTTCCTTTTTTCCCTCTTTCATCAAAGCACCGATAGTCTTCGATGTAGAATTTACTTCTGAGAGATTTTTATCTAATTGGTTTTGTGCGCTACGTCTCTGATCATTCAGTTCAAGCACTTTTGCAATTGTTTCTTTTGCATTTGCAAAATGCTTTTCTCCAATCCACGAATCACCTTGTCGGTGTCTTCTGTAATTTGTTTAATAGTAAGCATATCTTTTTACTTTTTAATGTAATCCAAACCGTAATTGCGTTGCAAAGATATAGTTTTTTATTGGAATATATAAACAGATGCCATGCAGAAAATAACTTCTTCTCAGAAAACGGGCAGTGTATAAACCAAACCTAATGAGATGCGCTGGTGGTTATAACTTTCCGCTCCCCACGAACGTGCTTTCTCTGTCAAATGTATATTCTTATATAATAGGTGAAGATAGCACAACAGCTCACTGTTTTTCAAAGGATAATACTCTGCACAAAACTGTACGTTCCATACCCCCTGCGATAGGTTCCTGATGAAAACTCGTCATTCGATTTAAACACATTGCCCTGTTCATAGACTCCTTTTACATACATATTCCAATGTGAAGCCACACGGTAGTCTAAATTGAATATAGTTGTAAAGTAGTCCACATTCGGCACCGTAGTACCTTCACCATTCACAGCCTGTTACCTCACTGATAAGTCCTTTGGAGTCGATGCCCTCACGCGAATACATAAAATCAATGTAGCCTAAAAAGGGTTTCTTGTCCCATACATTTCCACAAGTAAAATAAAATACATTCTTATTTTTTGCCAGCTGTCCATAGGAAAGAGAATAACGAAGCTGCATGGCATGATCTACAAAATAACCGTCCCAGTTAACAGTTGCCAGCAAAGGAATTTTAGTAGGCTCTACCCCTTCCGGAAGTCCATACATAAACTGATCAGCACTATCTCCGTTCCGATTATTTGTCAACTGAAAATTAAACTCATGGTTGTCATTCATCTTGTAGGCCGCTCAGAGTAATGCCGCACTTTAATGGCATTCACCCAGCACTCATACCCACTGAACTGGACAGGTTGCTTTCCGGCTGTCAGTTTCCATTTGTCATTCAACTGCCAACCTACCATAGCCAATTCCACTGAACCAGACAGATTATCCAAGGGAATATTGGGAGTAGTATATTGATTCAAAGACTGACGAAAATGATAGGAGAATTTTCATGAAATCCCCCTAACACCTCAAACGGATACGATGCACCTTAAATGCCGCTTCATCCAGTTTGGCATTATTAAAGGAGACATCGGAAGCAGAACAGAACTGAATATTCATATCTGCCCAATCTACCTTCCGCTTACCATCCGTCATTCTCTCTAACAGCGGCACATTGTCTGTAGAAGACACCATAGATTCGCTTTGGGCATATCCCTTTCCTACTGACAATGTAAGACATACAAACAAAGACGCTACAATCTCTTTCCAGACTTTTATCTCAACCAACCGCCCCATCATACATTACAAAGATTGACGAATACGAACCAGTTTAATCAGCAAGTCCTCCAGCAAGTCCAATTTTAGCATATTAGCTCCATCGCTTTTTGCTTTAGAAGGATCTTCATGGGTTTCCATAAACAATCCATCTACACCAACTGCCACACCGGCCTTTGCCACAGTTTCAATAAGCCTGCGGCATACCCCCTGTAACTCCTGAAGTCTGATTTGGCTGTTGCAAAGAATGTGTCACATCCAGCACTACCGGATGTCCGAAAGATTGCATCTCCGGAATACCTCTATAATCGACAATCAAATCCTGATAACCAAATGTTGTACCACGTTCCGTCAGCATCACCTGATCGTTACCTGCCTCTACCACTTTATCAGCCGCAAAACGCATGGCAGCAGGAGACAAGAACTGACCTTTTTAATATTAACATATTTTTCCGGTGCGAGCCTGCCGCAACCAACAAATCGGTCTGACGACAAAGAAATGCCGGTATCTGCAACACATCCACATATTCAGCAGCCATTTCTGCTTCGGAAACAGTATGAATATCTGTTACTACAGGCACATCAAACGTACTTCTAACCTTAGCCAAGATTTTCAACGCCTTTTCATCACCTATTCCCGTAAAAGAATCCAGACGAGAACGGTTCGCTTTTCGGTAAGAACCTTTAAAAACGTATGGAATATGCAATTTATCCGTAATTTTAACTACTCGTTCCGCAATACGAAGAGCCATATCCTCTCCTTCTATCACACAAGGACCTGCCAGCAGGAAAAACATATCATCCCGCTTTAAATCAGAAATATTCTTTATCATATTAATTAGGTATTATCAAAGTAATTGCTTCTGGAGCTATTGTAATTTCAATCGGGAAATGACGGTCCAGCCAAAGCCGGCCATCCAGACTGACTTCCGCATTCTGTGCACGCAATACCTTTACGCACCGCGTACGATAAGGCTTGACCGTCTTATGATTCAGCAATCTTCCCTGTTGCAACATCCAAAGTCCGGAAATTAACTGACGAAGTGCTCTGGACGATAAATAATAGACACATCAAGCCACCCGTTATATGGAACAGCGCTCGGAGTCAGTCCATACCCGTATGCACTACCAATTCCCACAGCCATGATGCGCCCACGAATATGTTCGTCATTTACCTTCAAATGCATCCGATGTAATTTCCGTTCAAAGGCAACCAGAAACAATGAAGCTAGATAAGAAATCAGTGGAATTCCCCAAAAGCGACGAGTTTCATTGGTAATCCGTACAATTCGGGCACCAAGTCCCATATACACAGCATTCAGAAAGTAACGAGTCTGATGTTGTTCTCCGTCAAAATAAGAGAACACCCCAATATCAATTTTTCTCAATCGACGATTGATCAACACATCTACCGCTTTCTTATAATCATCGGAGCTTAGTCCCCAGTACTTTGCAAAATCATTACCAATCCCATTCGGAATCACCCCTAAGGCTATCTGACTTTTATCTTTTACATCGGAATACATAATACCATTCAGGGCATCATTAAGCGCACCATCTCCGCCTACTACCACAATCGTAAGATAACCATTATTAGCCAGTGTCTTTGCCAAACGTTCAACCGAACCAAATCCCTCCGACTGCACATAATCATATTTCACCTTACATTCATCCATGTAAGCACGAATGGTCTGCCAACGTTTCTGAGCCTTCCGGCTTCCGGCCTTGGGGTTATAAATCACCCCCCATCTATCTGGTTCTACTGCCATTTCCGTTTATTTTATCAGATCAATAATTCGTTCCACATTCTCATTCAGTGGTGCTTCAGCATCTATCCAATGAATCTGAAAGCCCTCCTTTCCATACCTCTAAAACCAAGTCATCTGCCGTTTGGCAAACTGATGAATAGCGATTTCAAGTTGACTGAACATTTCATCGTAAGACAACTTACCCACCGCATATAAAGTCAAATATTTATATTCCAGACCATAATAAATCAAATCATCAGGATTTATCCCTCTTCCAGCAACGCCTTTACTTCATCAACCATTCCTTCCTGCAAGCGTTTCTTCAATCGGTTGGTAATCTTCTGCCGGCGTAAATCCCGATCAATGTCCACTCCGATAATCAGACTATGTATTTCGGGGAATGAACGCGCATTGACATCTTGAGTTAAATAATATTCCTCTATTTCAATTGCCCGAATGGCTCGCTTCACCGTATCTACATCTGTTGAATTATGCAATTTCTTATAGCGAGACAAGATATCCGTCAACTCCTCAAGCGATTTAGAAGCCAAACGTTCTCTCAGTTCTTTATTTTCCGGAACAGGAAGTAAACGGTATCCTTTCAAAATGGACTCCAGATACATACCTGTACCTCCACACAAAATCGGTAGAAGTCCTCTGGCCTTTATATCTTCGTATGCAACTAAAAAAATCACGTTGATATTCAAATACATTATATTTATAGCCTGGTTCCACAATGTCTATCAAATGATAAGGGACCTTATAGCCGTCAACCACATAGTCTGATAAATCCTTACCTGTTCCCAAATCCATCCTACGATACACCTGACGACTGTCACCACTAATAATTTCTGTTTTCAGACGAGCAGCCAAAAGCTGCAGCCAAAGAAGTCTTTCCTGAAGCCGTTGGACCAAGTATCGTAATCAAATCATAATTCATAAGGTCATTTTGAGAAGTTCAACGGCAAAGATAGTTTTTTCTGCACAACACACACGAATATAAAAAAAAGCCGCCAGGAGAAAATCCTGACGGCTCTTGCTATATGGTCTAAACTAATTAGCAGTTTACAGAAGCCATGTGAGCGATCAAATCCAATACTTTGTTAGAGTAACCAATTTCGTTGTCATACCAAGAAACAACCTTAACAAAAGTATCAGTCAAAGCAATACCAGCTTTAGCATCGAAGATAGAAGTGTGAGTGTCACCCAAGAAGTCAGAAGAAACAACTGCATCTTCAGTGTAACCCAGGATACCCTTCAATTCGCCTTCAGAAGCTTCCTTCATAGCAGCGCAAATTTCAGCATAAGTAGCCGGTTTAGCCAAGTTAACAGTCAAGTCAACTACAGATACGTCCAAAGTCGGAACACGCATTGACATACCAGTCAATTTACCGTTCAAAGCCGGGATAACTTTTTACCTACAAGCTTTAGCAGCACCAGTTGAAGACGGGATGATGTTACCAGAAGCAGCACGACCACCTCTCCAGTCTTTCATAGAAGGACCGTCAACAGTTTTCTGAGTAGCAGTTGTAGAGTGAACTGTAGTCATCAAACCATCAGTGATACCCCATTTGTCGTTCAAAACCTTAGCGATAGGAGCCAAGCAGTTAGTAGTACAAGAAGCGTTAGAAACGAACTGAGTACCTTTAACATAAGTTTTTTCGTTAACACCGCAAACGAACATCGGAGTGTCATCCTTAGAAGGAGGCTGACATAACTACATATTTAGCACCAGCTTCGATGTGAGCCTGAGCTTTTTCTTTAGTCAAGAACAAACCAGTAGATTCAACTACGTATTCAGCACCTACTGCATCCCAAGCCAATTCTTTAGGATCTTTGCAAGCTGTTACACGGATTTCTTTACCGTTAACAATCAATTTGCTGTTTTCAACGTCAGCTTCGATAGTACCGTTGAATTTACCGTGCATAGTATCATATTTCAACATGTATGCCAAGTAATCTACCGGACACAAGTCGTTAATACCTACGATCTGAATATCGTTTCTGTTCTGAGCCTGCACGGAATACGAAACGGCCGATACGACCGAAACCGTTAATACCTACTTTAATCATTTTGTTTAAAATTTAAAGGTTTTATAATTGCTTTATAAACACTCACTCTATTAGTAATCAAAAGGAACCATCAATTTGACATTTATTCCTTTCCGATTGCGATGCAAAAATAAGTATTTCTTTTGAAAGTAAACAACGAATAAGAGAAAAATACTCAAAAATATCAGCTGTTACACCTTATTTTTATATATACAAAGGCTTTTTCTGCCTCCTTCTAGCTTTTTGCAATCTCAATATACCAAATTGACATTATCTATCCATAATTTATTTCCAGGAGATCCCACAAAAGCCCCTCCCATACTTGAAGTAAACTGAAGAATCAAATGGGTAGGATGCTCGTCTTTACCAGCCCAACCCACTTCTTTTATAAGTTTACTTTCTCCTTTGCTGTTACGGGCATAATATCCTCCTGTACCTAATTGCATCAATTCAGGCACATAGCGCTTGTCATGCGTAATATCTCCATACATTATCTCATAAGTAGCTCCATTATGCCAGTCTTGCGAGCGATTGTATTTTACGGCTACCGTACCTACTCGCTTAGCAATAATGTTTCCTTCCGCATCTTCCGAACGCTTCTGCAACAGGCAGACCATAATCGCACAATCCTGTCCCGGCACGGTAGTCTTCTTGCTGAATCCGGTCTGACGAATACGGTTCGGTTCTCCAGACATTTGCACCTTATAATCATAACGAACCGCCTTTGGACGAAAAGTAAAAGGAAGGCCAGAATTCAGTGCTTTCTCTCCGTCTTTAGTTCCCGTAATCGGTTCTTTCATATCACCCAAAAACATAGAACCTGAAGCTAAGACTGTGATATTCACCATTCCCAGCACCTTTACACTTTCAATATGAGTTTCCAAACGCGCGCAATAGCCAGTTCCTCTCTGTTCAGGATATACACTGGTATTTGTTTTTACAATCCCCATTACTTTAGCCATCACATTGGAATTTCCCCACGGAGATCCTCCCTGATTCACATAAGCCACATTTCCGTCAATTTCCTTTGTGGGACCTAATTCATACAGTAATTTTGTATTTCCTCCAATAATCCCCGACTCATGAATCTTACGGGTTACCCACTGATCCATGTCACCGTATTTTATTGGCACAACCTTTTTCCTGTGCTTGCATAGCCAAAGGCATTCAAGCAAAAACATACCTATAATCCTATTCAAATTCATAAATATCAAATCTTTTTCGGCCGACAAATATAAGCAAAAAAAAGCGACGAACTTTTACACTGTCGCTTTTAATCCTGAAATATGGAATAATAATTCTTATCTATATCACATTAATACACGCGATACAATAACCAAGCACCTTGGAAATCTTCACGTGTAGGATATTTTGCTTTAAATGCATCTCTTGCACGAGCAAAGCTTCATCTCTTGTATCAAATGACTCAACAACTACACGATACATATTACGTTCTGCATTATACACAACTTTTGCATTGTAACCGTCACCGTCAAGCTTAGACTTCAAACCATCCGCATTTGCCTTCACACCAAAACTACCACATACCACGCTATAAGCTTTTAATCCATCGCCTGAAACCAATTCAACTTTTTCCTCACGAACTGGAGTTCTGTAGATACAACGGGGGCAGGAGCCGGTGCAGCTTCCACCGCAGGAGTTTTACTGGAGCTTCTGCAGCAGGCTGAAAGCTTCAGCCAATTCCTGTTGTTTAGCTTTTTCATACGCTTTCTTGTAAGCACTTTCACTTGATTTACAAGAAGAGAACGCCAATGCCGTACATAAGGCCATTCCCATTACAACGATCTTTTCATGTTATCTATACCAAATATTAGATGAATATTCAATTTTATACGTTGCAAAGGTAACAATATAAAATCTGCCATACTATTAAAATCAGTTAATTCTATTCGATTGTCAGCATGAAGCTGCATTTTTCCTAGAAAAAAGAACAACATATCAGGATTATTATTAGATTTGTGAAGTAATAACTTTTAAAAGTAGATTTATGAAAGCATTAAGTATTGTAGCAGCATTCCTTGGCGGTGTTACTTTGGGAGCTACAGCCGGCATTTTATTTGCCCCGGAAAAGGTGAAGACACCCGTAGAAAAATTGCTGAAGTTCTTCGCAAAAGGGCATTCGACTGAATCGTGCCGAAATGGAAGACTTAGTCGATCAAATAGCAGCAGAAGTAAAAGACGCTGAATAATTTGTCGTAAATATAAAGCAGGCTTTTTCTAAGAGAAAGTCTGCTTTATATTTTTTTCATTTTATAAAAACTGCTTATGTTTGCAAATGATAAAAGCATTGATAATCTTGAATCCTTATTCAAGGAAGTACGAAAATACATTGAACTTCAAGGTCAATACGTCAAACTTGATTTGGTAGAAAAGCTCACCATTCTGCTCTCTACTTTAATCCTAATACTCATCATTATTATTTTAAGCATGATGGCTCTTTTTTATTTTTCCTTCATGCTTGTCTATGCTTTGGCTCCTCTTGTAGGCAGTCTGATTGGAGGATATGCTATCATTGGAGGTGTAGTTCTTCTCCTGGCCATACTCATTTACCGGATGAGAAAACAATGGATATTCCAGCCAATGGTACATTTCCTCGCACGATTATTCCTCGATGACCCTTCTTCAAAAGAATAAAATCATGAACGACATAAAATCTGCCCCTAATTACAGTGTGGAGATTATCTCTCAATTAAGAGCACAAAAAAAGCAAGAATTAAGAGAGTCCAAAGAACGCATACAACTCCTGACACAGGATTTATTCTCTCCACAGAAAAGTAAAAATAAGATGGAAAACATGATGCAGCACATCAACGCCGGCATAGCCGCTTATGACGGACTGAGAACTGGCATTATGATTTTCCAACGCATACACCGTTTTTTTAATCGAAAAAAAGATAAGAACCGCTGATGAAAACCTCATTATTCCTTGCCGCCCTTGCCGCATTTACTACGGCAGGAGCTACAGTAAATCCATTATGGATGCGCTATTGCTCCATTTCACCCGACGGAAGCACCATTGCTTTCTGTTATAAAGGAGACATTTACACCGTACCCTCCACTGGTGGAAATGCCAGACAACTTACTACCAATCCGGCATACGACACCCACCCCATATGGAGTCCAGACGGCCAGCAGATAGCTTTTGCTTCTGCCCGCCAGGGAAGTATGGACATTTATATTGTATCCAAAGACGGAGGAGTCCCCAAGCGACTAACCACCCATTCAGGGAATGAAACCCCTGTTACATTTTCAGATGCCACACATATTTTGTTCAAGGCCAACCTGATGCCTGATGCAACCGACTTATCTTTCCCAAGTGCCCAATTCCCACAAATTTATGAGGTAAGTACTCAAGGCGGACGTCCCAAAGCTCTATTCTTCTCTGCCCATGGAAGATATCAGCGTCGCACAAGATGGCACAACGTTATTGTATCATGACCAGAAAGGTTATGAAGACCCTTGGCGAAAACATCATACGTCCTCCATTACACGCGATATCTGGATAAGTAAGAAAGAGAACAATGAACGTACTTACCAGAAAATCACGTCATTCAACGGAGAAGACCGCAACCCGATTTGGAGTAATGACAACCAGTCTTTCTATTACCTCAGTGAAAAAAACGGCTCTTTCAACATTTTCAAATGCAACCTTGACGGAAGCAATGAAACGCAATTGACACACCACACCCAGCATCCGGTCCGTTTCCTTTCATCTTCTAAAAACGGACTTTTATGCTACGGATATGAAGGTGAAATTTATACGGTCAAAGAAGGCCAGCAACCTCAAAAAGTAGCTATCAGTATTGTAACAGACCAGACAGAGACAGAACTAGCTCATCAGATAAAATCTTCAGGAGCAACCGAAATCGCCGTGTCACCCAATGGCAAGGAAGTGGCGTTCATACTTCATGGAGACGTTTTTGTGACCTCTACTGAATATAAAACTACCAAACAGATCACAGACACTCCGGAACAGGAACGCAGCATTGACTTTGCTCCCGACGGACGAAGCATTGTATATGCATCCGAGCGAAACGGACTCTGGCAAATTTACCAGTCTACTTTAACAAAAGAGGAAGAAAAGTTATTTACCTACGCCACCGATATCAAGGAAGAACAGCTAACGCATTCTCAAGCCACTTCCTTCCAGCCACAGTACAGTCCTGACGGAAAACAAATTGCTTTTTTCTGGAGAACCGTACAACTCTACGAGTTCTTGATTTGAAAGATAAATCTGTCCGCACTGCCATGGATGGAAAATATGAATACTCCTACAGTGATGGAGACCAGTGGTTCCAGTGGAGCCCCGACAGCAAATGGTTGCTTTGCGGATACATTGGAACAGGAGGATGGAACAATAACGATGTAGCCCTGGTCAACGCTTCCGGTAATGGTGAAATCCACAATTTAACAGAAAGCGGATATACAGACTCCAATGCCAAATGGGTATTGGACGGAAAAGCCATGATTTGGGAAAGCGACCGTGCCGGATACAGAAGCCACGGAAGCTGGGGAGCCGAAAGCGATGTCTACATCATGTTCTTCGACTTAGAAGCTTACGAACGTTTCCGTCTTAACAAAGAAGAACTTGCTCTCGTAAAAGAGAAAGAAGATAAAGAAAAAAAGAAAGACAAACAGGACGACAAGAAAAAGGAGAAAAAAGAAAAATCAGAAAAAGAGAAGAAAGTCACTCCACTCACCTTTGATTTGGGAAACTGCCGTGACCGGATTATTCGCCTGACCGTAAATTCCTCTCATTTAGGAGATGCCGTACTCAGTCCTGACGGCGACAAGCTCTACTACCAGGCCTCCTTCGAAGATGGTGCCGACTTGTGGGTACACGACCTGAAAGAACAAAAAAGACCGAACTTCTGCTAAAAGACATCGGATATGGCTCGATGATCTATAACAAGGAAAGTAAGAAACTCTTCCTTTGCAGCAACGGAGGCATCAAGAAAATAGATGTTGAGAAAAATAAGACTGACAACGTAAGCTTTGAAGCGATATTCAATTATCGTCCATACCAGGAAAGAGAATATATCTTTAATCACGTATGGCAGCAGGTACTCGACAAGTTCTATGTAGCCGACCTGCATGGAACTGACTGGAAATACTATCGTGAAAGTTATGCACGTTTCTTGCCGCATATCAACAATAACTACGATTTCCAGGAAATGTTGAGCGAACTGTTAGGCGAATTGAACGGTTCACACACAGGAGCCAGATATTATGCTCCGGGAGCGACCTTGTCGACTGCATGCTTAGGTGTATTCTTTGACAACAGCTATGAAGGAGACGGATTAAAAATCCAGGAAATTATCGCCAAAGGTCCGTTTGCAGTTAAAAAGACAGATGTGACCGTAGGTTGTATCATTGAAAAAAATCAATGGAAAACCTATCCTGAAAGACACAGATTATTACCCTATGCTGGAAGGAAAAGCTGGAAAGAATATACAACTCAGCATCTATAACCCGAAAAACGGAAAACGCTTCCCGGTAACCATCAAGCCCATTAGTGCAGGCGCACAAAATGAATTACTTTACAAACGTTGGGTAAAAAGAAACGAAAAGATGGTTGAAGCTCTTTCCGGAGGACGGATTGCCTACGTGCACGTAAAAGGCATGGACAGCCCAAAAGCTTCCGCAATGTATACAGCGAATTGCTTAGTGACCGCAATCGCAACAAAGAAAGTGCTGTTATCGTAGATACCCGTCACAACGGAGGAGGCTGGTTGCACGACGACCTGGCCACTTTGTTAAGCGGAAAAGAATACCAGCGTTTTGTTCCTCGTGGACAATACATCGGCAGCGACCCGTTCAATAAATGGCTGAAACCGTCTTGCGTGATGGTATGCGAAGACAATTACAGTAATGCACACGGTTTCCCCTGGGTATACAAAGAATTGAAAATCGGTAAGTCTTATCGGAGCCTCCAGTTCCGGGCACCATGACCGCTGTATGGTGGGAACGCCAGATAGACCCAACCATCGTCTTCGGTATTCCTCAGGTAGGCTGTATGGATATGCGAGGCCAGTACATGGAAAACAAACAACTGGAACCGGACATCAAAGTCTACAACAGTCCTGAAAAATCACTGAAAGGCGAAGACGAACAAGCTTGCAGCAGCAGTAAAGGAAATGCTGAAAGAAAGCTGATGCGCAAAAGAAAAAATAATTTGACAACTACTTAACCAGTTATCAATCCTTATAACAAAAACGGGGAAAGACAATGATTTTGTCCTTCCCCGCTCTGTTATAATAACTCCAACCTTTTATTCTACGGCCCGCAAACCTTCATTAATCCTCTTCAATCTCAACAAGGCCTCAATATAGTAATAATCTGCATAGATAATAGAAGCATCTATTTCCGACTTAGCCGGCCAATGCCCGGTAGAATGTAACAAGAAAGCGACATTCGTATCCCGCGACTGGTATTTATCGCTACTCAGGCTACACAACATTTTTTCTGCTGCTTCCTTGTACTTTTCCCCTTGTCCGTTTCCATAAAAGCCAGACATTTCCAGCAAGGCCGAAGCAACCACACAAGCTGCAGAAGCATCCCTAGGTGCATTCGGTATATCGGGGGCATTAAAGTCCCAGTAAGGTACATAGTCCTCTGGCAAATTCTTCAAATACACATCCACTAACTTCTCTGCAAACTCCAGGTATTTAGGGTCACCGGTCTCACGGAACACCACTGTATAACCATAAATAGCCCAAGCCTGTCCACGTGCCCACATCGACTCATCTGCATATCCCTGATGCGTACATTTCTTTATACAGTTCCCTGTCAACGTATCATACACTGCCACATGATAAGAAGTATAATCCGGACGAAACTGATTTTCCATCGTTTTGTCTGCATGCGACACTGCTACATCAAACAAACGTCGGTCTCCCCCGTTGCGGGCAGCCCAGAAAAGCATCTCTAAGTTAATCATGTTGTCCATAATGGTGTTATGCCCGCCCAGCATCTCGATATTACGAGGCCAAGACAGAATCGTCCCCACTTTCGGATTATACAAAGTAGCCAGCGAATCAGCTGTGGCAATGATTACATCCCGATAAGTCGGATTATGCGTCAGGCGGTAACCGTTTCCAGAACTACAAAATACGAGAAAACCTAAATCATGGTCATAAGCTGGTATTTCCGAGAAAAGTTTCAACGATTCTGTATACTTTTCAGCCAGCACACGAATCGTATCATTTTGTGTAGCTTCATAATCATACCACAAAACACCCGGCCAGAATCCCCCAGTCCATTCTTCCTTAGCCACCTTTCGGCAATTCCAGAACTTTTCACCTGACAAGATATTTCGAGGCTGCATACTATAATCCGCCTCCCGTTTTTTCCCAGTTCAGCCAGTGCACGATGTACTTGTACGTCACAATACGATAAAGCTTTATCCACATCCAGCTTTTCAGCTTTCTCACCGGCACAAGAAGATAAAGCCATTATTCCTATGCCACACAATAGAGTTTTAATTTTCATATCTAAATTCTTTTTATTTTTCCACATGAAACCAATCTACATCCACCCAACCACGTTCTTTCCCATGAGGTGTCACACTGAACATTCCCACCTTGGCGCCAATCCATTTTCCCTGACGAGCTTTGAACAGCGTGCCGGCCTCCGTAAATTTCTTTTCCATCCAGACTGTAGCTAAAGCGACAATATGCCCCTTTGTCCACATGTACCCTTATGTAAATCTCTCTTTCGTAATTGGGGAACAAACCTGCTTCAAACTTCCGGCTGGGCTCTAATACGGCTAATGTAGAAACCTGTTCCAGATTACCCTGTTCTGCATCCTTACATACAGCCTGCTTCAGCAAGAACTTTTCTCCCTGCTTTTCCACTCCTATCCAGGAATAGTCCCAGCCCATAATGATGAGTCCCGAAAGTTGTCCGTCATCTTTTACCGAAACCTTTAATTTAGCGGTAGCCGTAAATTCCTCTGCCGGGAATTTTTGCATCAACAGATTCGGAACTTCCCAGAAGTTCTTAAAATGCGGCGAAAGTTCATGCCCATAAATACGGACATATCCCATATTCGTCGTAAAGCCGAACACATCCTGATAATTTGCATGCCATTCCCATTGCAGCCCCAAAGCTTACGAGTATCAAATTCATCACTCTCCACAGGCGTTTCTATCGGATACGTTTTACCGGTTTTAGGTTTACGATAACGGCTCACCGGGTCTCCACAACCGTCGCCGTCCTTATCAACTCCAATTACCGGCCAGTCATTTATCCATTTCATCGGATTCAGATGCAGTACACGTCCATGCCTCCCTTATCCTGAAAATGCAAAAACCAGGATTCTCCGGCCGGAGTGTCTACCCATCCTCCCTGATGCGGTCCGTTGATGTCCGTCTTTCCTTGCGCCATCACAATTCGGGCTTCATACGGTCCATACACATCTTTCGAACGCATCACCAGTTGCCATCCGGAAACGACTCCACCCGCAGGTGCAAACAGATAGTAAAATCCATTCCGCTTATAAAACTTAGCTCCCTCAATGGTATGATTTACTCCGTCATTTCCGTCGAACACCAGTACCGGGTCCGAAATGACTGCCGTACCTTCCTTATTCATCTCGCACACCGTCAACACACTGTTGAATTTCGCCCGGCTTCCGGCCCATGCATGAGCCAGATACACACGCCCGTCGTCATCCCATAACGGACAAGGGTCAATCATCCCTTTTCCAGCTTTTACCAGCACTGGTTTATCCCATTCTCCATACGGGTCACGAGTCTTTACCATAAAAATGCCAAAATCCGGATCACCCCAGTATATATAGAACACTCCTTCATGAAAACGAATAGAAGGTGCCCATACGCCTTTTCCATGACGAGCTTCATTATAATATTCCACCGGTTCCACCTTCTTCAAGGCATAATTCACGATTTTCCAGTTTACCAAATCCTTTGAATGCAAGATAGGAAGTCCCGGAGTACAATTAAAACTAGACGCCGTTAAAAAAATAGTCCTCTCCTACCGCACATACATCCGGATCAGAATAATCCGCATGAAGCACTGGATTCCGGTACATGCCATTCCCTTCATCAGACACCCATACCTCAGAACGATACTGTGCCATCGCTGGATGAAACAGGCTGCAAACTGACAGACTCAATATAAAAAACAATCCTTTCATTCTTCTTTCCTAATTTAAGTAACCCTCAAAAACAATCTTCTACCTAAAGAAAAATACCCAAAACTTAAAAATCCATTTATCTAAATACATTTCGTTTATAAATACGAATCAGGCTCTCATTACACCTAAAAGAAGAATCTAAAAAATTACTTAAAAGGATTCTCCTCCGTATTTCTTATAAGCTTTTGCTTCTTTTTCAGTCACCGGCACCAGTCTCACGGCTGCTCCACCTCTTGGTTTTAGGGTAAACTTTATCACATCCTCAGCTCCGACCAGCACATACGAACATTTCACCCGTGTCTTTGTCTTCACTTCTTCTCCCCCATCGGTATAAATAGATGCCAGATACGTCTGATTCTTGTCCAGGAAAGAACAATCCAGCGTTTCATCAGAACCGTCATTGTTGGTCAGCATACCCACAAACCACTCTTTGCCTTTCCGACGAGCCATGGTGATGTTTTTACCCGGCATTCCATTCAGCACGTGCGATTCATCAAAAACGGTCTGCAAGTTTTCAAACCATTCTATCTCCGGCTCTCCGTTATAGAATTGAGGACGGTCATACCAGAAAATTGTCATCAACGGACTATAAAATACCAATGAAGCCGCCAGGCTGATGCGCATGCGTATTCTTCAAGCGCTTATCATAATAACAGATAGTATAATCTGCGGCTCCATTAATCATACGCGTAAACGGAAGAATGGTACTGTGTGTAGCATCCGGAAACTCTTCGTTACCCAAGATACCCTCCTGTGTCAGCAAGTTCGGATAAGTGCGGCTGAATCCCGACGGACGGAACTCATCATGAATATTCATCATCAGGTTATTCTCTGCAGCCAGACGCACCATATCGTGCAACCAGGTAGCCCAGCGGTGACTTGCATACTGCACAAATCCCGACTTCACTCCCACAATGCCCCATTTGTGCAACAGCGGGAACAATTCGCGCATCTGCTTCTGCAAAGCATGCTGGTTGACATACAACCAGATACCTACACCTTTCTTCTTTCCATACGCCACCACTTTCGGCATGTTCAGTTTTGACACCACCTTCGTGGCATCCCCATCATGTGAAGTACAGGGCATATACCACTGCCAGTCAAAAAGCATGTACGGGATACGGTGTTCCGCACAGAAATCAATGGTCTTCAAAGCTTGGTCTGTTGTAAGCGATGTTTCGCGCATAATTTTTCCCGGCTTAATCCAGTTAGTATTCTTAATCTCACAGGGAGGATTCAAATTTTCGATAATATAATTGTGTTCCAGCAATTCTCCCGGCTTGTCAGCTGCCATGATGACCTTCCACGGCGTTGCATAATAAGTAACAATATCTACCGGACTGTACATGACAGAAGTCAATGTATGCTGTTTTTCAGCAGAAGACTGAAACTTAGTCAGACACCAGTCGTCCACATCCGCATCGGTCAATGCTGCCCAAACTCCATTAGGCAATTCCAGCGTCAAGGCACGTTCCACCGGCTTCTTCAGCGCATTCACATCCAGGTATTCAAAAATGCGCCTGTGCCCATTGTTCGGCCCAAGCCTTAGTTCCTTCCGGAAAAGTATACTCCGTCAAATCCTCTACTACCTTATGAAATATAGCTTTCGGATGTTCTGGGAAATAATAACGAAAAGCCACCCCTTCATCATAGGCTCGCACTTCCACGTTCAAACGGTAATTAGAGCCGTCCTTTTTCGACAAATATAGTGTGCCCCATTTGTAGTTATCACGCACCGAGCTACGTTCCCCATAAAGCGGTGTCCAAGTAGCATCATGGCTGCCGTAAGCCACTGAATCCACTTCTAGATTGTCCATCCAGCATGCCGGCTGAGGCAATTTACGCATCCCCAAAGCCATTTCCCAGACACGATTGTCCAGTTGCAATCCGGCCTGCGATTCCTTCACTACCTGTTTCCCGTTGTAATTTACCTCATAGCAAAGTACATTGGCTCCGGAAGCCGATTTTTTCTCATAAAATTTTACCTTATGTGTACCTTCCGGAGAAGACAAATTCAATTCTATTGGTTCTGCCGCACACATTGCAGCTCCAAGAACCCATAATCTAACGTCAAAGACAAGTTCTTCATATTCCTGTTTATTGTTTTTTATAGAAATACGAATAACTTGTCCCGACTACTCAATCAAAATGTAATTTTCTTTGATTTTTATTTCACTTGAAACTCAAACGTATTAAAGGAATGAGCCTGCAAAGTCGCATTCAGCCATTTTTCTCCCAACTTCACCGTCAGTTGCTGCGGATTATCCTGAAAGTTTCCAGCCACCACCACGGTTTTTCCTTCTGGGGTCTGTACTACCAGCACGGGCTTCCTGTCCTCACCCGTCGGTTTAAACGCCAGCACCTTCGTGCCCGGCATCAGGAAACGGTGTAATGCTTCACGGCATAATATTCCGGCGTAAAGATAGCCTTAGCCTGTTTGGAATCCACCCGTATCAAGGCATTCTGCTTCCATCCCCACGGACTTACTCCTTCATCCGCCAGAATCGGATTCCAGAAAGTATACTCCTCACAGCCATTTCCTAAATAATGATTCATCAGATGAAACGTATGCTCTGCGGCTTTCCAGTCGAAAGACCCCCATCCGCATTCACTTTCAGTCTGCACATAGTTATAATTCGGATATTTCGCACGCAGGCGGGTCAGCAACTGTCCCCCTTCCCACTGCAGTCCTATTCCTTGAATCGTTTCAGGCATACGCGGGTCGTCCAGCACCTTTTCTATTATTTCATAACGGTTTGTGTTGATGGTTCCGAAATACAGTTTCACGTCCGGATGCGCTTTCTTCAGTGCCGGAGCCAGATACTCTACATTGAAACGGATAATCCCCTCCGGTGTCCATGCACATCCCGGATAAGGCGTATAGCTCCACGATTCATTTTGAAACATTACCATCTTTATGGGAATATTCAGCTCTTTATACGCGGAAACAAACTTGCAAAAGAAATTCGCGTATGCTGACAGGTAACGAGGGTCTTGAATGAAGAAGTCCGTTTCAGCCAGTTCTGCCGGGAATACTCCTTCTGTCTTAGGTCCTTTATTTCCTTGCAAATAATAATCCTTCGCCGGATGCATCGTATTATATTTATCACTGCGCACCGGATAATCCTGATTGATTTTCATCCAAGCTGGGCGGACTCCATGGAGAAATCCAGAAGGTCATGTTCGGATTATAACGCTGAGCCGACTTGATATACGGCACAAGCGAAGTCTTATCGCGGTCTATATTGAAATGCTTCAATTCAAAATCTCCAGGTACTTCGTCGCAACTGTACCAGTTGCGTGAGAAGTCGTTCGCATTCATCGGGAAACGCCCCAACGTAAACCGCAAATCACCTTCCGGAGAAAACAGTCTTCTCAGAATATCTTCCTTCTCATTACTGGGCAGCACATTCAAGGCATCCCATCCCAACTCATTGAAGCAAGTACCCCAAGCCTTGAAAACGACTACAGAATCTCCCTTATCTACCGATAAATCAGCAGTAGTACCCTCTGCCTTCGTTTGCAATTTCACCTTGTTCTGGGTCCAGGTCTTTCCTTCACAACTACTCACCCAATCACATGTCTGTGCCTGCACGGATACCTCAAGCAGTGCAAGCCCCATACAACTGAAGCAAATTTTTCTCCATTGTCTTTTCATAGCGTCAACTCTTTTTTATTTCTCAAAAGTATTCAAAAAAGAAACACCCTCTACATGCGGACCCACATAAATTCGTGCCATATCTCCCGTATGATACCATTTCGGTTTTCCCGGCATATCATCGGAGATAATCTGACCATTTATGCGAAGGTTTTCAAAACGAATGTTCCGTACCTTCCGCTGTGCATCATATCCCTCAATCACGGAAATCTCAGCCCGATTACCGGCGTACGACACATTTTTGAACACCACATTTTCAATCCCTCTTCCCGGCGCCTTGCAATATTTCTCATTAAAGAATATACGAAGATTCACCAACTGCCCCTGTCGGAAGTTTTCAATGCGTATATCTTCAAAGCGCACATTCCGTATCAGATTTTCATCGCCTGCATTAATTGCCAGACAACCTTGATAGTTCAACTGCTTTTCCTTATGGTCCAGAATATCAATGTTCACATAGTTCAGATTCTCCAAAATCTCCGGTTTATCCACATTTCCATGAATCCCGATAAAAATAGGATGCGCCACATCGGCCCATAACGTAGAATTCTGCATGGTAATGTTCGAACTTGGTCCTTCAAATCCCAATCGTGTGCCATACACCGTAGTACAGTCATCCGATGTCCGGCAAAATACCCTGTCGAACAATACATTCCGGCTGGAAAACACATTCATCCCATCTCCCCAGCCAAAATAACTGATGACCTTTACATTTCGAATGGTAACACTGTCCGAGCCCCCCGTAGCACATTGTGTAGCTACTAATCCTTCCACGTACACATTACGGGAATTAGCAATACGGATACCCATCTTCACGCTTGGGTCAATGATGCCCCGGCCCAGCAATTTCACGTCATGCACATTTTCAATCAGCATCCGTCCCATCATTACGGCTCCACCAGCCACATAGACCGTCTTACCGGAAGGAATACGAAATTCTCCTCCTTCAACATGATGAATTCCGGGTCCGAAATAAATCAGGTCCGGATTCTTTTTGTCTACCTTAAATGTATCCAAGGGATTGGCAAACAAATGCAGGTTATGAAAAATATCTCCATTCACTTCCACCGAAAGATTGGCCGGTTTCTCTAATGAAAATTGAAGCGTATTCCCTTCTATCGTAAAAGGAATATCGTATGACAACGGACGTACACGAGCCGAATCAATCTCTCCTTTATTATACGTCACTGCAATTTCCACCTTTTCCGAAAAGTCAAAAGTAGCCATGGAAGCATGTTCCACATGGTGCTTCGTCTCACGCACCTCATCCACCTTCACCAAGTAAGTGGGCACAATCACCCACTTACTTTTCCTTCCGGACGGACTTTGACTGTAAAATCATTGTTCAGCCCTGCTCCTTTAGGAGCTTGCCACGATACTACCGTTCCCGCAGCAAATCCCCCTTGAAAGAAGCAGCACAGACAACACAAAAATAAATATCTAAGCAATAAACTTTTCATAAATCTTACCTTTAACGTACATACATCAAAGTACCAAACCCAAGTGCATCGTATCCACCACTTGCTGTACCATAATTATCACCTCCACCTTCTGGAAATAATCTGTCACATCCAATTTTCGTGTACTGCGTCAAATCTGCTTCCAAATTTTTAATTTTCGAATAGTGATAGTAAGGCAATGCCATGATTGGACGGGTACCTCCACGTCCCCTTCCCCCATTACACTCTGGGTCACCGGTGAAATACCACCCCACTGATTATTCTGCTGCCAGACATAAGTCATAAACGGCAAGTCACTCTTCATTGCATAATTATAAGCAGAAGCATATTCACAAGCCTTCAGGAAAAGATTATCTTTATAAGCAAAGAAATCATCTCCCTGACAATATGCTAATTGGCAAATGGTACCTAATAAACCTACACACATCAACGTATGTCCCTGATCACGTCCACTTTCTTGTAACTGAGCAAAATTTGTTCCGGGGAACTCATAATAAATGGCACGTGTAATACGCCCATTGGTTTCGCCCACCTGAAAATGGGTTACAGCTTCATTGTAGATGTCCCGACGATCAGTAAGAATACCAATAGCCATCGTTGACGCAATATTACAAAGTCCCCAGTCAGCCCAATAATGCAAATCGTTTGTATCATGATGACGTTCCAGGAAATCCTTATTGGCCGGATACCATACCGTTAACATCCAATCCTGATATTTTTTAAAATCCTCAGGAGCCCATCCCGGAAAGCTTCTCAGAATTTCACCAGCAATCGCAAATTCATGTCCATAAATCCCTGCAGCCAATGAAACATTAGAGTTACCTCCCAAGGCTTTAGTCGTATTTGCCCATATATTGAGCAATTCTACTGCTTTTTCTGCATACACCTCTTTTCCTTCTATCTTCCAGCGAAGAGCCAGTTGATAAGCTCTTGCTGCAGCTTTCGCAGCATTCATATAGTTTTCTGCACCTGCACCACGAATAATTGTCTCTACAGCTGTACAGTTCATTGTAGTTGTTTCCTGTGCCAGTTTATTATCTCTTAACAAAGCAAATCCTTCCTTCCAAGGGCTTTCACCAGAGTTTCCAGTCGGATCTTCATCTAATTTCAAATTTACTCTAATCCGGTTGAAATCATCTTCCGTATGCAATGCATATACCCCCTTGTTCCGCATGTTTCATCGGTTCTGTTTCGGGTTTCAATGCAATTTCTTCCAACCCTTCCAATACATCCGGCAACGGTATTTCATTCAAATCTGTTTCCACATTCAAATCCGGCAAATCAATGCCGTCGCCACAGCCCGACAAAGTCAGGCTGATGGCAAATGCGGCTGTTATGTAATAAAATCTTTTCATAATCTTATTTTTTTTAGTCTACTTTCCATATTTGCAGTTCCAAAACGAATGTATCAGTCATTCAGTAGTTCAATTTTTACAGAAGAACAAGTAATCCACACATTAGCTCCTGTACATGACACAAATCCTAACACAACATCTTTCGCTTTATCTTTCACCTCAAACTTAAATTCTTTTGTCACATTAGTTACATCTGGAGGAGTCAAAACAATGTACCCCAAACAACCTTTAGCTGCATCAGGATATGAATTACCAGCATAATCTGCAATATCTACATCTGTTGTTCCTTCAAATGCAGCAAAAACAGCATCTCTTCGTTGTCCATTATTTCCACCAGAGGTCACCTCTGCAATGGTAACTTTATATTCTCCAACAGGTAACTTTACATTCTGATATAGTTTGCCATTCGTTGCAGCCTTGCCCCATTTATGTAAAGCAATCACTCCTTCCGGATCTCTTCCTCCTGTAATTGCCGGATATTGAAGTCCTCCAACACCTGCATTGATAAGGCTCTGATTGCGAGTCCAATCTGACAACACATCCCATTCACCACCAGTAAATCCACCTTCTCCACGGAAAGGACGTTCGTAATTCTTCAGCACATACGATGTAATATCATTACCCGGAACCATCACATTAATCGTTTGAGGAACTTTCATTTCAAGTATACGACCTTCGGCAATCTGATAATTAAAAGATATCAACACATTATCTATATTATTACCTGCAAAGTTGGGAACTGTAAGAGTCAATTCTGTTTCATTTACAGAAGATATAGAAGCTACCTGATTGCCAAACATCACTTCTGAGAATTTAGAACTATCAGTTCCTAGACTTGTTCCTAACAGCTTCAATGTTCCACCCTGAAACAACCAATGGACAATCTACTGCAGTTATTTCCGGAGCCATCATAATAGTAATATTCTTCCGCATAAACTCAATGCCTGCAATTTCAACAACAACCGGTACTGATCCAAAGCTGCAAGTCCATGTGGTACTGTTACATTCAGTATGCCATTTCCTGCATTATCTACCGTATAATCTTCTGGAGCAAGAACTGCTTGTACATCCCCAAAATGTACATTAATACTTTCCCAATCAGCTTTTTTACTGGCATATTCTGCCCCTTTATTATAAGAGTTTCTCCTATATACCTATCATCAGGTATATCATCCACAGAAATAACCGGTGAAGGTGCAACATTAAATTTACCCTCTAAATTGATTGTTTCAAATGGGGTTGCCAATATCACACTATATTCTTTTCCTTCTTCTAAAGAATTGGGAGTTTTCACTGTTATTTTTCATTCTCACATGACAATACAGTTCCAGCTTTATCTCCAAACCAAACTTTCGTTTGTCCTTTGGTTGTTTCATCTCCCAAACCTTTTCCGGAAATAGTCACTTCACAACCTTTATAGCCCTGCTGTGGAGTTATTCCACTAACGGCAGCATGTTCTACCAGTCTAAACTCGTAGGGCGTATTCACAGTTTGTGAACCAACCGTCAATGTAAGTTTTCCACTTACGGCACCTTCAGGAACTTTTACCTTAAATTCTTCTTCCGACCAGGAAACAATTTCAGCCGGTGTGTTAGTGGCTCCCTTAAAAATCACCTTTACGTCTTCCTGGCTACCTCCCAGCTCACTTCCAGAAAAAGTTACTTCACTGCCTACAAATCCCCAGGCCTTTTGCGTACCTTCCAGCCCAAAAAGAGGTTTCATCTGTTCTACCGATGGCTTACCCATTACCCGAAACATCAGATCCGAGTTAACTTCCTGCCCCATAAAGCGGACAGATATACGTCCGGTAGTCGCTTCCTTAGGAACGAGCACCTTTACTTCAGTATCGGTACAAGTAAGCACTTCCGCCTCATTTTCACCGATAAACACTTGAATAAAATCTACACCTCCTCCAAAGTTTGTTCCGGTCAAAGTAAACTGATCACCCACAAATCCATAATCAGGAGTTATACTGCTCAATGTAACAGGCTGACTTTCCGGATTCTGAAGCAATACCACTTCTGCTTCTTCATCGTCACAAGACGACACCAGAGGCATTAGAGGAAGCAAACACAATAAATAATATATCTTTTTCATAATAAGACTCTTTTAGCATCAATTCCTTTCAATCTTAATATTCGAGATTTTCACATTGCTGCTTCCATTCATCATGGTTGCAAACCCAATGGTCACAGAAGTCGTCTGTGTCAATGTGACCTCGTACTGATAGTCTACAGGCTCAGAGAACGAACCAGCAGTAACCTGTCTCCATCCGAGGACTTCTGCCGGCACCGGATTATAGGTCCATTGCTTGGCACCTTCCACATTCTGCTGTTCTTTATTCAGATTCGGAATAACTCCTTCACCTTCTACTACAGCAAATACAGCACCGTATCGTCCTCCTGAGTTAGTATTTTCCACTACATGTAATGTAAATGTATAAGCGCCAGGAGGTAAAGTCGCTAACTGATATAATTTCGCATTTTCTTTCTTACCTTGTCCCCAACCAGACTGTATTGCTAACAACCCATCAGGATAAGCTTCCGGGAACTGAAGAGAAGAGCCAAAACCGTCTGAAGCCAACCAATAAAGGGCTGTACCCCACTCACCATCACTTACATCTCCGCGCAAGAATGGCTGTTTATAGTTTTTCAAGAAAAGAGCTGTCACATCACCGGTTGCAGCAGGATTAATCAAAGCAGAACCTTCCACTTCATAACCACCTACATTAATAACCACCGTACCCGATTCATCGTAATCAGCTGGAAGCTTGAATTTAATTTCTTCATTCGTCACAGCCACCACATTGGCCTGCACATCCTTTTGCAGACCTTTGATTACCACACTCACATTTTCTACTGCATCTCCAAAATTATTACCCGTAATCACAACTTCATCATTTGCAGTAGCAAATAAATCACCTGCGCTATTCAATGACTTAATAGAAGAGATTACCGGAGTCGGTATTACAGTGTAGGTATCCGACGACTCCACAGTGTGATTCCACACCTTTAATCCGATTTTCCCAGTCTGTGCCCCATCTGGCAGGCTCCACAATAATACGTCCGTCTGTACATGAAAAAATCTTCTGGGCTTCCATCCCACCAAAGGTCACTTTGACGGCTTCAATCTGATCTCCAAAATCTTTACCTAAAATAGCCACCTGGGAACCTACATATCCGGAAGCCGGATAGATGCCAGTTATTTCCGGTACAGGATAAGCATACTCCTTAAAATTGGCATCTTTCTCACAAGCAAAACAAAGCAAGGAAAAAGTAATTGCCAAACACCATTTCAAACTATATTTAACAATATGTTTCATATTTCTTTTTCTATTAGTGATTTTATCAATACCCCGGATTCTGAATCAAATTCGGATTCAAGTCAATCTGACGTTGCGGAATTGGCCAGAGATAATCACTCTTTGAAACCTGAATATCCGACTTGCCAGCCAGTACAACTGCCGCATGCATGCCTTTTTCCTGTTTCTACCTTTTCCGTTTCCCCAGATATATACATTCGGAGTATATTCCGAAAGAATAGCATTCCCTTCATTATTCACAAAATCAGTGGGATAACCAGCCTCTCCTACTACCATACCACAGCGAGACTCATTCAACTCTTCTTCCAGCTTACCCCAGCGTTTCAAATCGTCGTATCTGAAACCCTCCATGTACAACTCTACCGTACGTTCGCGACGAATTTCCGTCAACATGTCCAAGCCATTCTCTGTAACCAGTTCATTTGTCAAGGAAGCTACACCGGCGCGTCCACGCAACTTATTAATGGATTTATTCAATTGTTCGTTGGTTATTTCACCATACCGTTCATACACAGCTTCTGCATAATTCAAATATACCTCAGCCAAACGAAGTACCGGATAATTGGAATATTCATCCTTGTTGGTCGTATTACGTCCATACAAAGTAAACTTATAAGGTGTATATCCAGCATTTCCACCTGTCAGTTTAGTATTGGCATCTGGAGTTCCTATATATGACTTCAAACGGTAATCACGGTTTTTGAATTCATCTCCACGTTTTTGATAACCTTGAAACTTGGGAGATTTATCTATAGGCAAACCATCTGTACATACAAACATATCGATTAACTTACGACTCGGTGTAAGTTTCCAAAGTGTCTGCGTCAAATCAATGCTGGCCGGACGTGTTTTCTGGTCATACACTGAATAAAGAATAAACTCCTTGTTCGTATCTTTCCCCTTTCCTGCAGGATTGCTTCCTTCATTTTCAATACAGAACAAATAACGGTTACTCATATTTTGCATGGCAGCTACGCTATTGTAATTCCACAAGCTATATACAGGATCGGCCATTACCTCATCACACAGCGCAATAGCCTCTTCCAAAAATGCATTGACCTGATCAGATTGCGGACCTGCAGAACCTTCAAAATCAGTGCTTGTTCCATTATATTTACGCCAGGTAGCTTCATACAATAACACTCTTGCCTTAAAAGCCCGCTCCACCTTTACTGATACGTCCTTTATCTTCAGAAGGAATGTTCTGTTCGCTTGGTAAATACTCAATAGCCTTATCCAAATCGGACAATATCAGGTCAACTACTTCATAACGACTGTTACGTGAAGCTCTCAATTCGGGAGAATCCACATCCAGTACCGTCTTCACAATAGGTACACCACCAAAAAATTTCAGCAAGTAAAAATAAGAATAGGCACGGAAAAAATATCCTTCACCTAATGATTGGGCTAAATCGCTTTGGTCACCAGCATAACTTTCCGCTTTCTGGAACAACATATTCACCGCACGAATATTGGCATAGCAATTATCCCAGCGTCCATCATTAGAACCAACCATAATCTTTCCGAAACCCACATCCGCATTGTTCGAAAAATAAGTAGACAAGTCAGACGAGCAATCCATGTGGTCAAAAATAGATCCGTAACGGCTTTGCCAGCCTAATAACTGTCCGTAAAGCCCTGTTGCATATTCGCGGAAATGTTCGGGAGTCTGGAAATAAACCACGTCTGTCTTCGTGTCCAGCGGTTCCAAATCAAGAAACATGTCTGCACAAGAAGAAAATCCCCAGATGCAAGCACAGGCTGCTATATATGTCAATTTTTTCATAACTTCCTTTTATAAATTAACTGTTTACTGATGCATCAAAAACCGATATTCACACCAAATGACCAGGTACGACTAAACGGATAACCGTTGTTGTTCGAGGTCTCTCCCATTTCCGGGTCGAAACCATCGGCAATACTCGTTGCTTCCCAAAGGTCATTACCTGAAAAATAGATACGTACTTTCTCCAGTTTGGCTTTCCGTGTCCAATTCTGTGGCAGCGTATATCCCACAATCAAAGATTTCAAACGGATGTAGCGATTATTCTGAAGCATAAAATCATTGTTTTCATAATTCCAGTGTGAACGGTTCTGATGGGTAGTCAGACGAGGATATTTAGCATTTGGATTATCTTCCGTCCAAGTCTGTCCTAAGAACATCGGATTCTGGTTAGTGTACTGTGCATAGAAAGGATAGGCCATCCAGCCTGTACGCATGATGTACTGTTTACCTACTCCCTGGAACATGGCACTAACATCAATACCCTTCCAATTGATTCCAGCATTAATACCAAACACATAGTGCGGATTAGCATCACCCACAAACTGCAAGTCGCTGTTTTCATTTCCGTCGGCCGTAATCTTGTAATCACCGTTCAAATCCAGACGCTTGGTATCTCCAGGACGAAGTGCATCGGCTGTGCCTTGTCCAATATTTGAAAGTGCCGAACCTCCATCATTGTAAAGTGCATAGTAACGGTCTACTTCAGCCTGATCTTTAAAGAATCCATCCGTACGGAACAAGAAGAAAGAATTCAGTGGGTATCCGTTTACAGGCTCCATTCTTTCCTGCGCCATAAGAATCAGCCCCTTCCAGTTCTCTCAGCAAACTTTTCGTATCGCTCACATTAAAGTTTACATAGTATGAAAAATCTTTCCAACTGTCACGCCAGCCTACAGTCAACTCCCATCCTTTCACACTCAGATGTCCACTGTTTGTCTTCGGCGGAGTACCACCCAGCAAAGAAGGATAAGTAACTTGCGACAACATACCGTTATTATCTTTCCAGAAATATTCAAAAGTAGTAGTCAACCGGTTATCCAGGAAGTTCAAATCCACACCGATATTTTTCTGAGTGACACGCTCCCACGTACGGTCATAGCTTACCAAACCACTAAAACCACTGGACACCTGTGTAGCAGCAGGTTGTCCCAATGTAGTAGAACCCATACCTACCAAAGCTACATAATCAAAGTCTCCCAGACCGGCATCATTACCAGAAGAACTGATATTGAAACGTACCTTACCAAAAGGCTCAACACCGGAGATATGAAATCCATAAATTTCTCTTTCGTGAAAGCCCATCCCACAGACATAGAACCAAAGTTCTGGAACTTATGGCCTTTGGCAAACTTGGAGTTACCATCACGACGGCCCATCAACTCCAGCAAATATTTTTCATTATAGTCATAGTTTACACGCGCAATATAAGAGTAAGTACCATTCTGTGTCTTACCTCCGCTATTACCTTGCTGTCCGCTTGCCAGATTCAAGTCATATACACCGGAATCTTCAAAATCTTCACGAGCCGCAGCCATCTTCTTTAAAGCCCATTTTTCCGCGTTGATACCTAACATAGCCGATACATTATGTACTTTGGCAAACGTATTCTTATAACGCAGAATAGCTGAATAATACTGATAAAGCATGTTATTTGCTTCCATCAGATAGCCCGGATTATTTTCAGCCTTGATGTTCAACGGATTTTCCGGATAAATTAATACAGGAATAGTAGAGTTGACGACTTCACGTGCCGGATTTCCAAACCAGTCGTATGTCTGTACAGGAGTCACCCAGCGGTCACGACGATACTCTTCATTCTGGAAAGAAGCCATACCTTCGAAACTGATACCTTTCCAAATATCCACAATCGCCTTCAAGTCTACGCGAGTGGTCAAGTTCGTCTTATTGTCACGTCCACCGTCCGAAGTAGCAGCTGCAGGCTGACGGTCACCCACCTGTCCATAATTAGCATACCACTGTCCATACGGGTTTTTAGCCGGGAACAAAGGAGGTTCATTTCCGTACAATGTATTGTCCAAACCACATGAAGGAGAAGATGTGTTTGTCTTAATCATGCTGGCAGCTGTTTCCAACTTAAACCAGTTTGTCAATTTAATACCGTAATTCAAACGTAAGTTCAACTGCTTCTGACCATCGTAAGCCTGTAGCCAGGTTACCCTGGTTATCGGCATACATCGCAGAAATACGATAATCCGTCTTGTCCGTAGCACCGGACACACTCAAATTATGCTGATAAGAAAAACGAGTAGCAAACATTTCTTCCACACGGTTTGAATTACCCAGGAAAATCTTGTCGCCCCATTCCTGATGATTGATGACATAAATACCTTCGTAACCTGACTGCATTTTTAAGCAAGTTTTCCTCATTCAACCACCCCCCACCAGTTCTTAATGGTTTCTTCCTTATTGGCCTCCAGCCACATAGTGGCATACTGCTGCATATTCGGGAGAGAAAGAAGTAACACCAAGGTAGAAAAACGCATATTAAAATCATAATTCACGTTAACTTTACCCTTACCTTTCTTGGTGGTTACCAGGATGACACCGTTTGCAGCCTTTGCTCCGTAAATAGAAGCTGCACCGTCTTTCAGCACACTAATGGTTTCAATATCATCAGAGTTCATATTTTGGAAGGAGGTGGCATTTACCGCCGGAACTCCATCGATTACAATCAGTGGAGAGCCACCGTTGACTGACGTAGCACCACGAATCTGGAAGTTCAAACCTTCATTACCCGGACGTGAGGAAGAACGAGTGACCGTCAAACCTGGTGTCTGTCCCTGCAAGGCCAAACCGACGTTAGTTACCGCACGGCTTTCAAGCACCTTGCTGTCCACCTGGTCAATGGCACCGGTCAACGTAGTTTTCTTCTGCACACCATAACCTACTACCACTACTTCATCCAGCACTTCGGCATCCTCTTTTTAAGGTAACCTGAGCCAATTTTTTCGTATTGGAAGCTGGCAATTCTACCGTTTTATAACCTATATAAGAGATCACCACTACCGCATTGGGTGAAGACACTTTCAATGAAAAATTACCGTCAATGTCAGTAATTACCCCGTTGGAAGTTCCCTTTTCGAGCACACTGGCACCAATAACTGGTACTCCAGTAGGGTCCATGACCTGTCCCTTCACAGTCACTGTCTGCATCACAGCCTGCGCATGAAGTGCTTCCGCATGGGTTTGTATGTTTCCTCCACACAAAAGAGCTGAAACCATTACGGCTGAATAAAGCACTCTTTTGGGTGAAAAAAATAAAGATTCATTTCTCATACGTGAATTATTAGATTCTGTTTTATTTAATTTATACCTCACTCATACTACTCCTTATAGTACCATGAGTGAGATATTTATTTATATTTTATTAGAAAGAAAGAATAGGGCGGACAATTTTTTGATTATTATTTGAGATGGTTTTATCATCGGTATGGAATCCGACCCAATTATCAAACCATTGAATAGCCCATGCCTTATCATTTGCCCCTTCATTGCACAACCAAACTCTACTATCCTTTAATGTATAGTCAGCATTTATCTTCTGAATCTTCTCTATCACTTTATCTCTTGCAGCCTCTTTTGCCGCTCTATCTCTACTACCATCTTTGTCAAGGAATAAATGAGCTTGCTGTTTATCTGTTGTAAAATCAAGTTCTCCCAAATTGTCCAACATAGCATAAATTTGTCCAACACTTGGAAGATACCAACCACTTGACAAACCCTCAGGTGCCGAAAATTCTGGATAAGTATCACCATAAGCAACTGCTTCATGAGCAGCAAATGCATTTTCTTGTTTTATCAATTCCTGAGTTACTAAATATCCATTCTTTAAATCCAAAAAAGCATTACGTGCTTCAACAGATCCTTCAGTAGTAAAATCAGTTCCTGCTACATAATAATTTTCACCCAATGTGACAGTAGCATCTGCAGACCACATACCTACGTCAGGTGTATTCTTGAAAGAAAACACATATCCGTGATTCCATGTATTTACTCCATCCGTATCATTCACACCAGTTGTAGAAAATACAATTCCAATACATCCGTTCTTAACCGGAGCAGGACAATCATTTTCATCTTGATTTCCATAAGGATATATACTACCATCTGCATAGTAATAATCCCCCACCTCTATATCACGTTCTACCTCTGTTTCTGAAATTTTATTATAAGTTACATTATAAACTTTACAACTATTAGCTTCCAGATTTATAGATTCAGCTTCACTCTTTCCGAAATACACAGGTACATTTTCATCATAAACCAAACGGCCGTCCAGTGTCAAAGAAATTTCTCCAGAAGGAACGATAAAACGAAACGTACCTTTTCCTGCCATATAAGGCTTCACATCAGATTCTCCAATCTTTATTGTAGAATCATCCGCCATTCCTACTGGAGCCGTGTACTTATAACCATCACTTGTTACATATTTACGTACCGGTACATTAATCTCTACCATAGAGAACTGGTGTGCCAAATTAAATTGAATAATTTCATCCGCAGGATTGTTAACTTCAGCAAGCATCAAGTCTGCCTTTTCGTATGCTTCTGCCGTATTTTGAGTATAAAAATCATCTGATTCAGCAAATTTAGTTTTAATTGCGTCTACAGTAGTAATGTTTTGTGCGGTCAAATCTGCATTATATGGATAATACGCTATATAGTTTGCATTTTTCCAATAGTATAATTCATTTTCTGCATTCCATGCCTTACCATCGTACACAAATCTTTCATTGTTACAAATCACTGTTCCATCATTGGAAATGACATACATACCCATTTCATCTCCTTTAACGAATGCTGTAGTACGATTTTCATCTGTACCTGTAGTAGCACGACTTCCGTCTTCTGAAACAAAGTCCTGTGTATTCACACTTATATTTAGTACCTGACGAGTAGGTACATCGTTTTGCACAATTTCTTCTTGAGTACAACTTGCCAATGCAGCTGAAAGCACCATCAGAGCTATTGATGATTTCATAAAATAACCTTTCATAATCATAGTATTTATTTGTTTATATTCTTAATTGTTCAAAAAAAATATCCTGTCTGCAATCTTTTCCTTTAAAACCAACTCCTATTCTTCTAATTTAATTATCAGTAGATTCATTATTTTTATTTTCATTTGCTTCAAGTTCTTCATCATCCTTTTCGTTATGTCCCCAACTTGGATTATCTGATGAAGAATTCACCTCCGACGATTCACCTGACATATCCGTATCGCCATCACCGCTTCCCCACTCCGGTTCACCCGGTGAAGGATTCACATCTGTAGAGTTACCTGGCACAGAAACCGTATCACTATTTCCCCAAGCCACAGCAGAAGAGATTTCTACCGTTGTAGTTCCTTCTTTCGATACGTTAATATTCAAATAGTACACTTTTCCTCTTTCAAACACGAAATCCGTAACAGGAGCAGACACGAAAGAAAGATTTCCCATACTTGGAACTGTTACTTCCACAAAATCCTGCCCTGCGGGAATAGTTTGTGGCACCATCAATGCCTTCCAGTCTGAAGTAGCAGTCACAGAAGTACCTTCCTGCACTTGCTTCAAGTTTAAAAGCCGAACGATAGCTCCTTCCGCCGTACCGTTTTCCACCGTCAGTGAACAAACCAGTTTAGCTACCCGATGAGAAAATGACAAGACCGAATAAGAAGGAGTCGCCGTAGCGGAAACGACTTCCAACTGGTCACTTCCCACAAAATTCTCCAACTTACTTTGATCGGCCATTACCGTAAGTGCCTCATCTGAGATTTTACTTCCCTCCGCATAAGGATACCAGGCATTGACTGTGACCTCTTTTTGTCACCCCATAAAAAGGATCCTCAGAAGTCAGGCTTCCTTTAACATCCACGGTATAGGCTTTCACTACCCCGTCAATTTCTACAGCCACCGCCGGATTCAACAATTCACTCCAGTTATTGTCTACTGTAGTACGCGACTCTCCTTTCACGAAAGCCGGAATATCTGCCGTAAACGAAATAGAAGTTTCCTGCTGTGTCTCATCGCCGGTTTCATTTCCCGGTTGATTCAACCCATCTGCACCTTCATCTTTTGCACATGCTGCCAATAAATAGAGAGCTGCAATCAGAAATGTCCTTGTTTTCATACATTAGTTTATTAAGTGTTATTATTTATTGTTCAATTATCAAATGCACTGTCGCATATACTTCCTCACCACCTTACGCCCAGTCAGAAGATATCCCTCTACCGTACGTTTCGGAATACTCAACTCTTCTGCTATTTCTAAAGTCGTTTTTCCCTCAAAACGCGACATGCTATACACAGCTTTCACTTTTGGAGAAAGCAGATTGACTCGTTTTTCTTCCTGACAAGACAAGTCTTTTGCCATTACCGCACTTTCCATATCTTCTACCGATGCAGAAAGCCCTTCACACATGCAAGCCATTACCTCTTGTTTTTTATAATGACGACGAAGGTAATCGGTCACCAGGTTACGGACAATCGTATATAAAAAGAACGTACAGTTTCGGGACGGAGCATAGAACGATATTCCAGCAGACGGAGAAAGGCATCCTGTACCAAATCTTCCGTTTCCATACATCCGTTCAGCTTACGATATATGTAACGAACTACCAGCGGCCTGTAAGTCGTGTATGTCTCCGTCAGGAACTGAACAGTAATATGTGCAGAAGTGTCTTTCATATCTTTTTTGTTTTTCCGTATACAAAAGTATACTCATATATACAAACAGAATAAAAAGGAGGTAACAAGAACTATAAATTTTGTAACAATAGAGTCTTGAAAGACAAAAAAGCCGCAGGAACACCCTCTGAGGGCATTTCTGCGGCTTCCTGTTACATTGTTACTTTACATTTTTACCATCAAGTATTTCTCATTTTCCGGTGTGTTGACCTTGCTGGCGAAGGAATGTTTCGCGATTATACTTCCGCTGATGCGTTTTCCAGTATTCCTCCAGATTGTCTGCTTCCTCTTTTGTCAGATGAATCACCGCCCCGTGCTTGGGCGAAGTATAGTTGGTGGTTTTCATGACTCCTTCATTGAAGTGACCCAGGTTCTTGAAATGTACAAAATCGGAGGTTTCCGCAAAACCGAAGTTATGAGGATGAATGCTGAAAATGTCATACATCAATACCCACTTGTCCTCTCCAATCCTTTTCCATACGTTGGGGGCTTCGCATGCCTTGGGTTCAAAGTCATACCAGCGGGCATCGTACACATAACCTCCGTTCATCCGGTCGGATACCGCCTGCTTGATACCACCCACACCATCGTGTGCCACATAAAACAAATGATATTTATCTCCTACCTTGGTAATGTCTCCATCAATAGCAGACACACCGTCCATCGGATACTCAAACAAAATCTGTGGCGTGCTTTCTATCTTATTGAAATCATCGTTTACATACACATAGTACAATTTGTTGGCCTCACTCTTGAAACGCATGGTGTAATAAATCATCAGCTTGCCTTTCTTGTCATCGTATGCCACTTCGGGTGCCCATACACAACCTATTTCGCCTAATCCGGCTGAAAGCTTGTCGAAACGGATATTTGCCCGGTTCCAGTGAATCAAATCCCAGGATTTCATCAATACAAGTCCCCGGTTATTTCCCCAGCCGTATTCCGGTCCGCGCTCCCACTCCGTCTTGCGATAACCGTCGCGCAAACCGAACACATGCAAATCGGTCATAGCTAAATAAAAGGCACCATCCGGTCCGCGGAAAATATGAGGGTCACGGATGCCTCGCTGCTGGGCTATCGTGTCACCGGCCAGCACAGGCTCTCCTTCATTCACTGCCGTAAAGGTATAACCGTCACGACTCACTGCCATATACAAACCGTGTGTTTCATCCCGATGGAAAACCATCAGATAAGCTCCCATGTCTTTTCTTCGGGAATGGCATTGCGATAACGGAAATTGCGGAAACCTGTTTTTCCTTTTCCAGCAGCAAACAAGGCCGGACGAAGAGCGTAAAATCCTTTATACACATTGTGGTTCAGACGAGCAACATCCACATTTTGGGCAAGCACTTCCCAGGACTTTCCATCTGCACTGACAGACATTTTCAGGCGGTTGCCCTGATTCAGTAGTTTCACCCGAAAGTTTTTACCTATTTTATTAGCTACCGTCAAAGGTTTTTCCTCTCCCCGGTACACCGTGAAATTCTTTCCATCGGATGTCACTCCTGCGTAGGCTTCTTCATTGTAGTACAACAACAGACCTCCGATGTTTCCATTTCCCAACCTCACTTCGACTTCCGTTTCATAGCATTTATCCATAGCTGTAACCAACAGCAAACGGCCGTCTGCCGGAGTGTATCCCTTGGCCTTCACCTGCATTTCTCCCTCCGTAAATATCAAAGTTTGGGGAGCATATTCCTTCCAGAACGTCCACTGAATGCCCAATTCTGGTTTACTGAAATTATCCGACAGTTCCATCTTCCATTCCGGTTGTCTGTTTTCGCTTAACCAGACAGCGGCCTGTTTCGTACGGAACCATCCGTCGCTGGTCCATTCTATCGGTTCAATCAAGGTAGAGCGTCCCAACGTATGGTAGCCGTTGGCGTAAGCATGATATACCACCCACCAGTTGCCGTTCACGTCATCTATCAGGGTACCATGTCCTTTTGACCACCAGTTTTCACTGGCGCTGTAAGTATGTACAATGGGGTTATAAGGTGAGTTCTCCCACGGACCGAACACCGATTTGGAACGTGCCACCACACACATGTGGCTGGTAGCCGGTCCGGCAGTTCCTCCTTCGGCCGACATCATGTAATAATATCCGTCTTTATAAAGCAGCTTGGGAGATTCCAGATACATATCCTTCCCCTCTGTAACCCAGTTGGCCGGATATTCCCAACCGTCGTACACCTTCCGGCTCTTTCCAGTGACTTTCAGTCCGTCATCACTCAAAGGAGTAATCCAGCCGTTGTTGGTAAACAGATAACGCTTTCCGTCTTCTCCTACCACATGACCGGGGTCAATGCCTTTTACATCCAGCTTTACCGGCTTGCTCCATGGACCGCGAATATTGTCGGCATAAATCACGTAGTTTTCGCCCGTAGATGTAGGATAGTAAATGTAGTAGCGGCCTTGATATTTCAGCAAGTCGGGTGCCCAAATCGAAGCCTCATATCCAGACAATGCTCTACAAACCGGCTCCCAATGCAGCAAATCAGTGGAATGCCAAATGAGAAACCCAGGTGCATAGTAAAAAGGAGAATGTGTCATGTAGTAATCCTTCCCATCGCGCAGAATGGAAGGGTCCGGATAATCTCCGGGAAAGATAGCCTTAGGAAATTGTGCCCAGATGCGCCCCAAAGCAAAAAAACAAAATCAACAATAAAGTTTTTCTCATGGTATTCATTTTATCTTAGATTTGAAACAAAAATAGCTGAAAAACAAGCATTTTCAACAAATGTATGTAACAGATTATAATACTTATGTAACAATATCAATATTAGCCAAAACTTATTACACTCATCTCGTTCTCTCCTCCTTCATCAATTTCCCATTTATCCATTCCTGCATTGTCACAGATAACTTATCCTTCTCTACCTCCATCCCATAAATAAAGAACCGATGTTCTCTACCATCTTTTAAACGAACTATCAAAGAATCCGCAGAAAATGCTTCTACCGATTCTATTTTACTATCTGACTCATAAGGTTCCACCACAGTTAAAAAACGAGCAGAAGAATCATTAGTAGTTACACCCAATGTCTTTCTTCTTTCTGTTTCATCGCCTAACGGATAATCTCCACCAACTACAGTTCGTAAACGAACAGCATTCAAGTTAGTAAGGTCAAATGTATAAACAGCTTCATCATCTAACTCCTGAGGTTCTGCCGGTAACCCCCACGCATAATTTTCTCCATTCACATTTATACGTCCACCTGTATAATCCTTATCATAGCCAAAAGAATTTTCTAACACATTATTTTTCTGGCAGGGGAGTTTAGATAGTGGAATTTCTCTCCCATCTGCCAAAATCAGTAGAGCTTTCTCCCCAAAACAATGTATAAATATTTTTACCCGATTCTCAATAGCAGTTGATAAAGTCAAATTCTTAATGCCAGTAATGTCAATGTCAATCTTCCCATCTCCTAAAATCCAGGATCCGAATTTTCCTTCGGCTAACTTTCTACCATCTCCCTTAACACTATAAGTAAGCATACGCTGAGTGCCATGTTCTTCTGGAGCACGGCCTACAAATACAGAACGCTGGGTGTTTGGGAATGCATTATATACATCTAAATATAAATTACCTGGTTCACCAAATATTCGTGTTCCACGATTATCCGCATCTTCCCCAAAACGAGTCAAAAAAAAGCTTTCATCGTACCCTCTACCTGATAACAGTTTACATCCGTAACTAAAGGAGCCTGCACTCAACGAGTCTGTACTTAACCAAGGAATATGTCCTTTCTTTTTTATAATTTTAGCATTAATTCCTAGTAACCCTTTTATTTGGAAAAGTAAATCAAATCGATGAGAAATATTTTCTATACTTTTATCATAATCCGCCAATATCACATAATCATCCGTAACCAACATCAAACGACGTTGAAAAATAGGCTCCGTAAATCCACTTAAAACACCAAAGGCCGGAGGGTTCTTTGCTTCAGGAAAATAACGAGCTTCACGTTCCGTTTTTTCTTTAAATGACCGAGGCCCTTTCATACTGCTACGCAATCCCCCATAAGCCGGATAACTCCAAGCCGCTTCAGTTTCAACTCCACCAGCTTGAAACATTTTACCTGTATAAAAAAAAAACAACGGCGGCTATCTTCTGCTTCCTGCTGTTTCAAGTCTACTGTTACCATATTCTTTGAAAGACTCGTCTGCACATAAAAATTATACATATAAGGCGCATAGCTATACCACACCATTTCCGGATTATAAAAACTTCGACCATATCTCATCAATGCAAGTAAACCAGTATGATCAAAATGCCCATGATAACCACCATGTGTTCCATATTTCAATACAGCTTGAATCCGTTCACGAGGTTCTTTCTGACCTGACCGTAACATCAGTACCCCTGCATTATCAGCATAAGCACCTTTTATGGTTTCTAAAGGTTCTTCTGGCAAATCTGGAACTCCATAAATTAAATCATTCCTCTGAGGAGTACAACGAATAAACGCTGCATAACGAGGATCTCTGAATGCATAATAAGCTAATTCAAAACTTCCACCTCCAACTTCGCGTTCTGTAGCATCATTTATACCAAACATCCATCCGCGATAGTCCAAAAACGGAAGCAATGCATCTACCATCATTTTAATCGTTACATAAGGCTGATGAATACTACCTTGAATACGAAAACTATGTCCATGATGAATCATTCGTCGTTCTTCTCGCTCATTTTTCCCGGTTTTATCATATTCCGGCGTCAGATTATAATCCACCGGAAACTTTTCTGTCAACAAAGAATAGCCAAATGATTCAAGTGCCAAAGCTATCTGAATATACTCACTAGCTACCCAAAGATTATAACTTACAGTACATTCATACCACCAGCCGTCAGGCATTGTATAAGTCCGAAATTTATCTATTAATCCCGATGGAGCGTATAAAGCCTCATCCACTAAAGAAAAATCTTGAATCACCAAAGCGCAGAAAAATGCTCCAGTCAACTGAGAAACAGCCCAATTCGCTCCTCCTGGTAATTTATAATGAAGTTCCTGTTCAATATACAAACGAAAAGTATGCTCTATCTGTTTCCGGTCCTCTTCTGTCAACACACCAGAATCCCCAATTAAATCGTATGCCTGAGCTAAATGTTGAAAGACATGACCTTCCTGCACGGATGACTGATGACATACCTTCCGAGTAACAGGAAATCCTTTTCTCATAATCCGAGACCTTTAATAAAAAATTTTTTTACCTTCTGCGCATATCTTTTTTCACGTGAAAGGCTGCCATGCGATTGCACTATTCATAAGTACATTCTCTGTTTCCGTACGAAAAAGAAAGCGCTCCCCATCTCCATTCACAGCACTGTCCGGCAATTCCGGCACGATCCAACGTTCCGCCTCTACCAAATAACGTTCCTTGCATACTGTAGCCCACTCATAATGTTTGGTTTTTTCTCGAACATCCTCCCAACCTTTGGCTGTATGAATTGAAAAAGGATAAGGCATTCTACGAAGAGTAATAAAAGAAAGAGTCTGGCTGCAGAGGGATTTGCAGAGGGAAGAATATATAAAAAGCTGTGTTTCTCTTCCTCCCACAGGTACTCCATCAGGTACCGTTACTTTCAACTTTAACGTATGTTTTTCACCAGGTAAAAGATAAACTTCTGCTTCAGAAAGTTCAGTTCTAAAGGTCTCCCATCCATAGCGTTTTACAGAAAAGTGAAGAACTTGTGGAATCGTTTCTACATTCTTTACATCAACTGAATATACCACTGTTTCTTCTATTTCTGCAGCCTTTGAAGTAACTTCTGTATGAGTATAAATACTGTTGCCCTCCAACCTACGTGCTGAAATCAGATTAGCTTCTTCTCCTTGTTTACTTTTTACATTCAACGCTATAGAACAAATCTGCCGAAGTACTCCCTGAGAAGCTTGAGGAGTATCAAATGCCTCCACTGGTACTGTCAATAATTGCTTGTCATCTCCTACTTTACGAGTCTGTCAAACAGACTTTGCGCACGTGGGAAGGATCTTCTTTCTTCAGGTCACATAAATCCCGGCTTCTTATATCCGATAAATAAAGTTCTATTACCAATCCCTCTTTTGCTTGCGTCTTCAGCAAAAATTCAATTGCATAACAGTCTCTCAAATCTACCTTAGCATGACTTAAACAAATACTATCCAATGAAGAAACCCATAAGACCTGCGAAAAAAGAAATATAGGGAAACATATCCCTAAAACACTAAGCCACATTCTTTTTTTCCACTCTTCCATATACTCATCTTTTTTTTGCTTGAAAAACAACATATTTCAACAAAGTTTTTCATTTGTTAAAAATTGCAATATTACTAATATACAAAATTAACTCCGATTATCTGATTTCAATATAAAAAAGGTAACAAGTTCTGTAATACTAGTTACATTACAAACATATAAAAAATGGCTGCCTTCACTACACCAGGAAGGCAGCCACTGATAGATTCGTAAAAAACATTAGTTAGCTTGGCTTAGACTTGTTATTTTAAGCATATAATAAGCATCACCATTTTCACCATTAGCCGGTCGATAATCTGTTCTCTGTCCTACTCCTCCTACAAGTACGTATTCTGCATTCAAGGCTGCAACTTTAGCTGCATCTTCTTCCAAATCCACAATAAACACATTTCTCACCTGAGAAACCTCAGCAGTCTCATCTATACATTCTGTTAGAATATAATATTTTCCGTCATTTGAAACTTTTACCTTCCGGTTAGTTATTTGAAGAAACATATCTGAAGTCACCGACATCTGTCCAGGTTCTTCATTATCACATGCCACTTGTATAAATGACATCATGCATATCATTAAAATAAATCCTATATTTTTCATATTCTTACGTTCATTAATAGTATCACAATTAATTACCAACCAGGGTTCTGCTTCAAATTAGGATTCAAACGAATTTGTTGTAAAGGAATAGGCTCTAAATAATCCCTCTGAATAAAATGCAAATTACCTGCTAGTGTAGCTATAGAACGCCCGTAATCAGGATCAGTCTTACCTGTACCCTCATATACACCATACAATAACGGATATTTTTCAGGATAATAACAAGGCTCACCAAAATAAGTAGCATCATTTGCCTTTTCTGTCTCATATGCAGTTCCCAATACATGACGGCCAAGTTTCTGACCTGTCAGATTAATATGAGCAATTCCCCAACGCTTCAAATCGTCCTCACGGAATCCTTCACCGAAAAGCTCACAAGCGCGCTCACGACGAATCTCATCCAACATATTCATCTTCTTACAAACAGTCTTTCCTTGTGCATGATCCCAATAGCCTGCATCCCACACATTAGCTATCAAAGCATTAGTCAACGGAGCTATACCAGCACGCGCACGTGTATGATTTATAGAAAAATTCAAATCCTCATCCGAAATTTCCCCATTATTCAATTCACAAGTTGCTTCTGCATAAATCAAATAGACTTCAGCCAAACGAATTAATGGATAATCAGCTGACTCAGTATTTTGTGGACGATTAGCACCCTCTATTAAAAACTTACGGCTACCATATCCCGCATGTGTGGAATTATTTCTTAATGTGGGTTTAAACACTGCACATTTACTACTGTGAAAGCAGGATCCTGCGGATTGTAAACGTCATTATTAGCTGGAAATACCGCTTCAGGATAGGGGCTCCCCGTTTCAGTCAACTGACGTCCATCTTCACTACGACTACTATACGTTACACGATCGGCATAAAAGTACATCCAATGAACCGATAATCACGATTACGAAATTCAGAAGCAAAACTACTATATCCCCCAAAATTCAGGGTTATTTTCTGCATCTGCCATATTTCCCGTATGACTTATTCGGATAGGTAAGCCGTTACGACATAAAAAAAGATTCACCGAAACTAGCACTTATATTAGATGCCCCCCATGTCATTACAGTATGCGAAAGATTTATGCCACCACGTGATAAGTCATAATCATATTTTTTAGCGAATATAAATTCTTTATTCGTACTTTTTCCAGCACTTTTGAAATTAGGAATATTTCCACCCTTATCATCAATATTAAACAAATAGTAATAACTCAAAGAATCACATTCATTCCATAACTCAAAGGTCCCGGTATTCGCTTCTTCAATAACTTCTTTTGACATTTGCTTAGCTTCAGCAAGCATATCAGTTATTGAAGGATATCCTTCAGGTTTTACAGTACCTGCACCGCTACCTTTTCCATCTCCATCCAAATCATAATTTATAGAGGGTACATATTTTTTCCCAAGTTCCTTCAAAAGCAACACACGGGCCAAGAATGATTTGGCTGCTTCTTTACTAACTTTACCTTTATCACTTTCCGGAATATCCTTTTCCTTCGGAAGCAAAGGAATAGCTAAACGTAAATCTGATAAGATTAAATTCACTACTTCATAACGACTATTACGAGTTCCATATAAAACTGGATCATTTACATCGAGCACATGATCTACAATAGGAACTCCACCAAATGTTCTCAACAAATAGAAATACTGCCATGCCCGGAAAAAGTATGCAGTTCCTATCGACTGAGCGATTTCTTCCTTATTCCCTGTATATTCTTCAGCCTTTTCCAATAATTGATTAGATGTACGAATATAACTATAAGGTTTATCCCATTTATAGTTTCCTTCCGAGTACTACCTCCTCCATTACTACCTAACCCACTTATATCCGTATTTTGGTCCATACTTCCATAATTGGCCTTTCCATCATAATTTTTCCAGCCTTCTGTATTATACAATGCATTAGCCGCTTGTTCAAAATGTTCCGGAGTTTTAAACACAATAGCCTCTGTTCCTTGTGAAACGGTTCTTTCTCTAAAAAATCACTGCATGAGCATAACGGAAAGACTAATGCAGAAGCAATCAGAGATATTCTAAATATTGTTTTCATATCGATATTCTTATTTTATAATTAAAAAGTCACATCAACACCAAAAGTCAGCAAACGACTGAAAGGGAACGTATTATTAGAGTTTTCTCCATATTCTGGGTCATATCCATCTTTTACTTTTGTCCACTCCCATAAATCATCTCCTGAAAAATAGACACGAAGGTTACTAATTCCAGCTTTTAGCTGTCCATTTTTTAGGTATGGTATAACCTATCACCAAAGACTTCAAACGAATGTAGCGGTTATTCTGAACCTGCACATCTTTTTCATTATAGTTCCATTTATTAAAATTCTGATCACGTGAAGCAATAGTATATTCAGCATCCGATTCTCTGGTGTCCACATTTTACCCATGAAGGTCTGATTCTGCAATACATAATTCGTAGTCCATGGTGCTGCCAGATAACCACTTCTTAAAATTGTCTGTTTACCTACTCCTTGGAAGAAAGCAGCTACATCAATACCTTTCCATTCCAGACCTGCCTTAATACCAAAAGTCAAACGAGGAGCCATATCACCTGCATAATAAAGGTCTGCAGTAGTAATTGCACCATCTCCGTTCAAATCGACAACTTTTCTTGCTCCTGGTCTTAAAGAACTTGTTGAAGCCTCTTGAGGAGCTGGAATTATATTATTAGGTTTCGGCCCCGTATGAGATGCATTCCAATAATACATTTCATAATAAGCATCTACTTCCTCTTGAGTTTGGAAAATTCCATCAGTTTGATATACATACAGCGCATCTCTTGGCTTTCCAATCAAACGGTTAGAGTTTTTACCTGGATTAGGCACATTTTCATTATTTTCCAGTTCTAGCACTTTAGACCATGCATCGGAAAGTGAAGCTCCTAGATTATAAGTAACCTGACCTATCTTATCATTCCAGTTTAAAGCTATTTCCCAACCTTTAGCCTCAAATTTACCATTATTTGTTTTAGGTGCACCAGCCCCCAGAATAGAAGGATATTCCACGTTGATAAACATGCCATTATTTCTTTTGATAAAATAATCAAATGAACCACGCAAACGATTATTCAAGAAAGCGAAATCTACTCCCACATCATGACTATTAATCGTTTCCCAAGTACGTTGGTCTGAACGAATACCATCTATCCACAAAGAAGTATGCGACGTGGGATTTGTACCAAATATAGTTCCCCCCGTTTTAATCAAAGCATAACGTTCATAATTATCAATACCTTCTACACTACCTGTTTTACCATAGTTATAACGAATTTTCAAATCGCTTAACCAAGTAAAATCTTTCATAAACTCCTCTGAAGAGATTCTCCAGAATCCTGACACTGAATAAAAGTTCTTCCAGTGCTTCTCTTTCGACAGTTTCGAAGATCCGTCACGACGCCCCAGCAATTCAATAGAATATCTATTATCATAAATATAGTTAACCCGTCCTAAGTAAGAAACAAATCCCCAAGAACTCTGTCCTCCATACGCATCGTTATTATCTCCGCTAATCCATACATCCAAATCGGTCAAATCTGAACCAGGATACATTGGGCCTTGATTACGCTTTGCTCCTACTTTCTTTGAGGTTTCTTGCTCTGCAGTCATACCTAACATGGCAGAAACACTATGTTTTTCCTTAAAGATTCTGTCGTAATTCACAAAAGCACCCAATGTAATATTTTCCCATTTTTCCACAATTTCTTCCAATGAACCAGGACCTTGTTTATTACCTGTTTCCGTACCAGCCCAATCGTAATACTGTACTTTGTTATAAACCTTTTGTGTATTACGCTGTGCCAACTTGTAATTTCCAGTTCCTGACAAAGAAAGTCCTTCTAATCTCCATTTGGAAAAATCAATAGTAGCCTTCAGTCCTCCACGGAAAGTTGAAAAAAAGAATTTTTATTTTGGCCACCTTGAATCAAACCACCTAAAGGATTTCGGTTTCCACTAAAAGTATCATATGCATCTCCGTTTTCATTAAAGACAGCCCAAAGCCAAGGATCCATATAACCCGTTCCAACATCGGTTGAAGGATTGACGATATCTCTTTTTTCATATGCCATATTGGTTTCCAACTTCAAGAAATCCAATGCTTGATAGTCTGCATTCAAACGAGCACTATATTTTTTCTCACCATCTTCAGCAACTTTTAACTGAGAGTTATTATTAGCATATCCCAACGAAGCACGATAGCTAAACTTATCATCTGCTCCCGAAATACTAACTGAATGTTTTTGAGAAGTGGCCTGTCCATATAAATAATCTTGCAAATAGACATTAGGATCCCAGCGTTCCACCTTATCCCCATTACGTAAGGTCAGCACCTGTCCTGAACGAAGTGCATTAAATAATTTATGCCCTTTATATACAGTAGGAGCTCCTGTCTCAGAATCGATATCTGACTCATTCAATGTAGGACCTCCAAATGAATTAAACACCCACCAGTTTATATTTTGGTAAATATCTCTTGGGTCTGTTAAATCAGGATGAGTAGCACGTGCATCATTATATTGCGCCTCAAAAAACATATCCAGCCATTCTGCATTTGAAGTAATAGGCGGTTGAATACCATCAATTGTGCGACTAATAGAACCATTATAAGTAATCTGTGCTTTCCTTTCTTTCCTCGTTTAGTAGTAACCAATACTACACCAGAAGCAGAACGGGCTCCATAAATAGCTGCAGAAGCATCTTTCAAGACAGAAATATTCTCAATATCACTGGCATCCATAGCATTCAGTTCATCCAATGAACCAGACATTCCATCAATAATTATCAATGGAGAAGAGTTTCCATTTACAGAAATATCTCCACGTATTTTCATAGCTGCTCCTTCACTTCCTGGACGAGTAGAAGTACGCGTAATAGTCAAACCTGGTATCTCACCCTGCAAGGCCACAGTAGCATTGGCTATACCTTTATTTTTAAAAGCCTCTTCTCCCTTAATTTGAGAAATAGCACTTGTAAGAGAAGCCTTTTTTGTACTCCATATCCTGTTACCACGACTTCATCAATACTTCAGAGTCCTCAGACAACCGTATTAACAAATTACTTTTCCCTGAAATGGAAACTTCCTGAGTTTGGTAACCAATATAAGAAACGACCAATTTTCCTGAGGCATTTCGCAATTCAAAATTACCATCCACATCAGTGATTACTCCATTTGAAGTCCCTTTTACAACAACGTTTGCCCCAATAATAGGTTCTCCATTCTGGTCAGTCACCTTTCCACTAATTGTTCTGCCTTGCTGTAACACGGTCTGTACACTTTCTACAGCTAACATCGTTTCTGGAACAGAGACCAATAACGATAAACAGAATGCTGTGACAAATATATTTTCTTTTCTCATAATGTAACACTTAACTTTATATTATTCTGCACCATATACATTAAATTCAGAAACCATAGCTTGATCTCCTGCCCCTTTATGTTCTTCTCCAAAATAAACTTTAATATATCGGCATACAGGGTTCTGTGACAAACGGAAAGTCTGAGGAGCATCCGAATTAATATCGAATGAATAACTTCCCTGATCAGTCCAATTCCAATTATCTGGATTTGAAGGATCTGTAGCATCAGCCGAAGCACAAGTATAAAAATGCTGTCCTATCTGTCCTTTGTTATTACCCTGTCTTCTAGTAATTTCTACACTACTTACCGTAATATCTTTCCCCATATCTACAATAAACCAATGTGGATATTTATAAGTAGTTTTCCATGAGGCATGCCAGAAAGTTGATAAATCACCATCTAACATTGCAATAACACGTCCATGAGGTGATACACCTCCTCCTTCACCAATTGTCTCCTGAGAACTATATCCGATAGTAGGATCATTTGAATTATCTACATATCCAGGGAAAGTCCATTCGCTGCGATCCAATTTAACCACAGCCTTTGGTGTTATATTGAACTCTACAGGTTCAGAACTGTTCTCAGCTTCATCCTGCCCATTACATTCACCACACATTCTTCTCCTGACAGCACCATATTACTACCATAGGACAGAGCTACAAACTGACTACCCTCTCCCTTTCCTTTCACATTTACAATAGTCTTTCCTGATTTACTATTATCTGCCACAGCATAATAATCAAGTACAATATTTACAGGCACATTGTATGCATTATTCCAACTAACCACAATACCGCCTAGATCAGGAGTCAATCGAACGGTCTGCACAAGTTCCTGGAAAGCCGGAGCATTAGGTGAAACAGAAACTTCTACAGCTTCTCCATGATAACCTCTTACCGTACAAGTATACAATGAAAATGTTTTTGCATCCATTGTAGCAAATCCCCGAATTGTATCTTCTACGACGTTATCGACAGCTCTGTCCTTAGAAATCAAATGGTACTGCATAACCCCTTTTTCATCCAGATATTCAACCTTTGTGTACATAAAACTAGGATTACTCAGCGTGTCCGGATTTACCCACGATAAATAAACTTCCCCCGGACCTGAAGAATATTTCACATTCGTCACTTGCTGGGGAGGTGTATCATCTATTGTAATACGTCCTTCCGCTTCATCCTTGCATGATGCAAGCACACAAGACAAACAAACCATAGCAATCGGTAATGCATGCAGTTTGTTTACACTAAAAAACTCATTCTTCATACAATTAAATTTAAATTAACCTAAATGCATTGTTTAATATATTCTCGTACAACTTTACGTCCTTTTAATAAATACCCTTCAACAGTACGCTTAGGGATATCCAAATCAATCGCTATTTCCAATGCAGACTTTTCATCAAAGCGCGATTTATAATAAACGGATCGAGTTTTAAAAGGTAGCTGTTGAAGCACAAATAACTCTTGACGGCAAATATCCTTTACTATTATCTGGCTTTCCGTATCTACAACTGAAACAGAAAGTCTCTCCTGCATACAAGCCATTACCTCCTGTTTCTTATAATGCCGGCGAAGATAATCCGTTACCAGATTGCGGACTATAGTATATAAAAAAAGAACGAACAGTTTCAGGTCTAAGCATAGAACGGTATTCCAATAAACGTAAAAGGCATCTTGAACCAAATCTTCTGCTTCCGGGCAACCGTTCAATTTACCAGTAATATAACGGAGAACTAATGGTCGATAAGTTACATAAACTTCAGTCAGAAACTGAACCGTAATATGTGTTGAAGTGTCTTTCATTTTTATAGTTTGTTTTTCTGTATACAAAAGTATACTCCTATATTCAAAGCGAATAAAAAAGAGGTAACAAGAATTAAAAATCCTGTAACAATCATCTATTTAAAAAAAAAAAGCCGCAGGAATACCTTCTACAAGCATTTCTATAGTTTTTTCATAAAATCACTACCCTATTTTATGGTTACATTTTCAACAAACTCATTTATCAGAAAATCTTGGGTGTTTTTCTATTTTTTCTCCATTGATAACAATATTGTCAAATGTTACATTCCTTACTTTCCTGTCATTATCATAACCAAAAATCACCGACTTATTCTCTCCAATTCCCTGATAAGTTATATTACGAAAAGTAATTCCATCAATCCCCCTTCCTGGTGCTTTATCGTATTTAGGATTAAAATGCACTCTTATATTAAAAATCATACCTTCCTGAATACTCTCTATACGAATATCCTCAAAAAGGATATTTCGTGCCATATTTTTATCCCCACATACTACAGCCATACATCCCTGATAAGGCACATCATCTTCATCTTGTTCCAAAATATCAATATCACGGAATATAAGATTTTCAATATCTTCTCCCACTTCTGCCTCAGGATTTCCATGGCCGCCTATATTAATAGGATGAGCCACATCTGCCCAAAGCACTGCCTTCCGCACATTCACATGATTTGTTCCACCCCACCAGTTCCAACGGTGATTATACAACGCCAGACAATCATCACTATTTCTCATGAAAATATTTTCTATATCCAACTGCTGACAGCTCATTACATCGATACCGTCCGACCATCCTTTTGCAACTAAAGGACTTAAAATTCTTCACAGTTATATTCTCAGATCCACCTCCGAATATTGAATAATGATCTGGATTCAATACCGTAATTCCATCAATATACACATTCTTAGAATCAGTTATTTCTATGCCTCTAATACTATGATAAATAATACCACGGCCTATAATCCTGACATTCTCGGCATGGTCAACAAGCAGCTTAGCTTCTATTACTGAACCCGGCGCTAAATAAACCGTGGTGTTACTCGGTATACGTATTTGGTTATTAGGAAGATCTGCCGGTTTATGAGTTCCTGGTCCAAAATACATTATACCTTTCTCGCTTTGAGTATACACCTCTTTCAGAACAGGATTTGCAAACAAATGAAGATTATGCAACCGATCCCCATTAAACTCCACAGAAAGATATTGAGGTTTATCTAAAGTGAACAGAATGCAATTTTCTATCAATTTATACTCTATTCCTTTTGATTTGGGCCTGATATCTACAGAATGAATCATTCCATTATTCTTTTTTATCATGACTTCTACAGGTTCATCCATATCAAACTGTACCATGGAGGCATCCTGCACCTTATCCATATCTACTTGAACCTTATACTCAAACGTCTCTTTCCATTCCCCACCTTTCGTTCGCACTCTTACTGTGAAATCATCATTATAAGGAATACCTGTCCGAAGACCTTCCGGATAAGTATACAACTGAGCATTGACAATTAAAAAGGAAAATAGTAAACCTAACAAAAGATTATTTTCTTACATTTCATAACATTTAATGACCAAACGATTTAACATGCTACAAATGTAGGAAAGGTTAAAAATGAAGCTGATAACAGAGGTAACATAAAATAGAAACCATGTAACAAATCGCACACAAAAAACACAAGTGCATTTCATTTCAAATGTCTAAGAGTTTTGATCGAAACGCACTTGTGCTTTAGATGAAACGCACTTACATTTGAATCCAAACGTACTTGCGTTTTCCTCGTGTCTTCATAAGTTTACAAAATCCTCAAAAATCTACAGAGAAACATCCCCTTTTTTAGTATTTTCTGCCCCTTCTTTTTCTCCATACTGCGTAGGCAATACCCCAAACAATTCCTTAAAACATTTGGTAAAATAGCTGGAAGAACTGAATCCAACCCGGTCGGCCACTTCCGACACGTTCAGTTTTCCGTCCTGAAGAAGCTGCGCAGCCCGTTTCAATCGGATGGTACGAATAAATTCTGTCGGAGTCTGACCAGTAATAGCCTGCAACTTGCGGTAAAGGTTCATACGACTCATTCCCATATCAGCACTAAGCTGTTCTACATTATATTCCGAGTTATCGATATGTTCTTCTATCAGCTTCAACGCTTTCTGAATCAATTGTTCATCAATCGAAGTAATCGTAATACGACTGGGATTGACACGCAATGTCTTACGAAACTCTTTCTTCCGTCCTTCCTGCTGCTCAATAAGCTGTTTGATACGTGCCAGCAACACATCAAAACTGAAAGGTTTGGATATATAAGAATCTGCCCCAACTGCATATCCGCTAATCTTCGCCTCATCTCCACTACGTGCAGTCAGCAAAATAACCGGAATATGAGAGGTCTGTACATTATGCTTGATGCGGCGGCATAGTTCCAGCCCATCTATCTTCGGCATCATAATATCACTGATTATCAAGTCCGGATTCTGTTCTATGGCAAGTTTCTCCCCTTCTTCACCGTCTGGTGCATCAATTACCTGATACGTTTCTGACAACTGCTCCTTGAGGAAATGACGAAAATCCTGGTTATCTTCCACTATCAGCAATTTTTTCCGATTATCCGAAGGTATCGGAGCCTGGAGATGCTTCTTCCGATATTTTCAAATCCATCGGAATACGTACTATAAAAACAGCCCCTTTCCCTAACTGGCTTTCAACCTGAATGCTTCCCTCATGCAATTGTACATACTCTTTTACCAAATGAAGTCCGATTCCGCTTCCCACTTTGCTGTCATCTGCATATTGCACCTGATAAAAACGTTCAAAAATATGTTCCAATGCTTCTGCCGACATACCTATTCCTGTATCAGCCACTGTGATATTCGCAAAAAGACGCCCTTCTATATGCTCTTCCGACAAAGAGAGTATCACAGTCCCCCCTTCGGACGTAAATTTGAATGCATTCGACAACAAATTATTAAGAATCCGATGCAACTTCTCATGATCAAAGTTCATGTACCAATGAGCCGATGAAAGTGCCAAACGAAAATCCAACTGCTTTTCTTTGGCAAAAGGCTGAAATTGGCATACAATGTCGAAATAAATTCTTCCAAATCACCTGCTGTAAGATGAAGCTTTTCCATTCTCATCTCCATCTTACGGAAATCGAGCAACTGATTGACAAGTGTATATAGTTCCTGAGCATTTTTATAAACCATGTCAAGCTGACGAAGTACCTGTTCATCAGTCACCTTTTTCCGAAGTACTTCCCAGGGAGTAAGAATCAAAGTAAGAGGAGTACGGAGTTCATGACTGATGTTGGTAAAGAAGCGGAACTTCAACTGATTCAGTTCCTCCTTCTGCTTCGCTGCCTGTTGCTCTTTCAACTGGATCAGTTTTTGGTTATTTTTCCGGTACATATACCTCACTCCCAAGATGACAACTCCTATCAAACATAAAAAATACAGCACAAATGCCCAGGCTGTTGCCCAAAATGGCGGACGAATAGTCACGTGGAAAACAGATTCCGGACTCCACACATGGTCGTTTCCGGCACTCATTACACGAAACGTATATTCACCGGGTAACAAATTATTATATACTACACTTCCCTGTCCTTTATCAGACGTTATCTCATTCCACTTTTTGTCAGCTCCCTCCAAACGATAACGGAAATAAGTCTGCGAAGGGTTTACAAAATTCAAACTGGAAAAGTCAAAGGTCAGGAAATTTTCATCATAATTCAGTGTTACCGACCGTACCTTGTCAATTGACTGAGTAAACAAAACCCTGCCATGGTATTCTTCTCCACATGAAACAGATTCGTTGAACAAACGGAATCCGGTAAACAAAGGAGAAATAGCACAAGGAGTAAACACCACGTTTTCAGGAGAAAACAAATAGAACCCATCCATCCTACCGAAACAAATTTCTCCTTTCCGTGTCCGCATGGAACAAAACTCATACAAATCATCCCACTCACGACTGTGATTGCGATCCAGACAAACTACTGTATATTCATTCTGCCCATCTTCTTTTGCTACACTTACCTTATATAATGCATTGATTGTGGTAATCCAAACCTCATTATTATAATCTTCCTGCATGGCCTGAATAGTCAAATTTTCAAACCCATGTTCTTCCCCCAACACATCAATCTTCCAGTCTGGAGAAAGTACCTTTATTCCATACTGGGTACCCATCCACAGCAATCCCCGGCTGTCGTTCAGCATGCAATTGTATTTCTCGCCTGCTAAAATCTGAAACGGATCATTGCCTTTTATATGTCCAGGAATGTAAAGACTATCTTTCTTTATGTCATAAAAATAAATTCCATTGTCTGCTCCTACCACCAAACGCCCGGAAGCATCAAAAGACATCGTATTAGCAATCTTAAATCGAGACAATTCGGGGTATTTGTCAACTAACAAATCCAACTTGCCTGACCGGATATCAAACCTCCCAACTCCACCGTTTACACTCACCCACAGATTACCCTCTATGTCTTCGGTCAGCGTACGAATATTATTCAAGTCCATCCCTTCACGAACCGGGAATAGATAATGTGAAATTTTACCTTTATCTATACAATAAAGTCCGTCCATATAAGTACCAAACCACATCCTTCCTTTCAAGTCCTTATAGGCAGTTCGAAACAATCCATTGCTCAACTCCTTAAACGGACAACTTACCGATGTCCGGTCGGCCGACAAACGATAAAGTCCTACAGATGTACCTAAAAAATAGAAGAATCATCGGCTTCCAACATACATAACACATCATCACTACCCCAATTTCCTACAATATTCTTTTTATTGTATAAAGTAAAGTTACTCATACTGGAATGGTAATAGGCTAATCCTCTGTTAAACAAACCAGCCCATACGGTTCCACTCTTTTTATCTACATAAATACTATGTACGTTCGTATATACTCTTCCTCCTAAGGTAGAGTGAAAAGGGTCAGCCGAAAAAACCCAAAAATTATATTTATCTATCAGAAACATACCACGACTGGATGTCCCAACCCAGGCATTACCCGACTTTTCCACATCACATGAAGTAATTTCCCCAAAAGGAGAAGGAAGTCTCTATTTCTTTCCAGGCATGGATGGCATTCATATAAAAAATAATCCCTTCATTCCACGCAATCCAGAAGTCACCGCTGTCCAGTATCCGGATTACTACCTGCTGGTCGGCCTTCAAACGATTCTGCAGGAAAGTTTCCTGTCGGATAAATTTCTTCTGATTCCGGTCATAGGCACGCAGCAAGCCATTTTCATGCAGTATCCAGCTCACACTACCATATGATTCCACTGCCATCAGAGTACCATTTCCATTCAGAAATTGCCGGTCTTCTCCCATGGTCTGCAACTGATGGTTCTTTGTATCATAAAGGAGTACACGCAAAGATTCCGTCACCAGCCAGACATGATGATTGGAATCGATGAACACATTTGAAATCTTTTTCTTTTACGCCCCATCCGGCTAAAGCGTATCCGGCTGAATAAATTCGCCCTTATCCAAATCAAAGATTTTCAAGTTTCCTTTTTCTTTCAGCCAAATTCTTCCATCGGCATCCAGATACTGAAGAGGAATGACTGATTCATGGTCAATACCATATACCGGGGCTTTCCACAACGGATAGTTGGTGAAATTCTTCCCGTCGTAAAAACTCAATAAGGAAGTCGTACGTACTCCCAAACGCCCGTCAGGAATTCCAAATACATTTTTCACATAATTGTCGGGAAGTCCGTCACGAATACCTATATGACGGAACGGGAAAGTATTCACAGCTTGTATTCCTAAACATAGGAATATACATATTACGGCTAAAACCAGTCTTTTCATGTCGATGTACTTCTATATTACAAATGTATAAAGCTATATACGAACCAGAAAAGATTTTTACGTGAGATTTCTGCATTTTTCTGCAAAAAAAATAACCGTCGCCCGATTTTCTGCTTCGGACGACGGTTATACTTTATAACAAACGACACAGATTAATAGCTGTGCTCATCTTCTTTGATTTCTTCCATGGTCAGCGGCTTACGGTCGATGGCACGCCATGCATAAATAATGTAGGCCAGCACAAAGGGAACTAAAATAGATACATAAGCCATGGTTTTCAGGGTAAACTGACTGGAACAGCTGTTGGCAATGGTCAGTGAACTCTGTAAATCGGCCGTAGATGGATAATAAGCGGTATGATTATAACCTACGACCAACAGCAAGGCCAGTACCGTCAGTACCGTACCCACACCGGCAAACCAGATACCGCGGGTATAGGTCTTGCAGAAAATGCTTTTTCCCAGGCCATACAACACCCCGACTACTCCTAACAGGAACAACACCAACAGATAAGGCATGGCCATAAAATTGTGGAAATATTTGAAGGGTTCCATCACAATCTGCCCCGTTTCCGGATCAACGGCAAACCCATCTTTCAGTAAGGTGCGAATCACAAATGCCAGGAAGAATACAAGGAAGGGCACTGCATCGGCTATCAGTTGACGGCGGAAACGGGCATTCAACGCTTCATGACGGATGTTGTTAATGAAGTAGAGGTTTCCCAGCAAGCGGGCAAGGAAGAGTACCGCAAATCCTAGAATGAGGTTCCACGGGTCGGCAAACGCATCCAACCCATGCCATCCGTTACCCCAATGGCTGATGACCGGCATCATTTCGTCGGTAAGGTTTCCTTTGCTCACCACAAAGTTGGAGCCGTTGAAGAAGGTCGCGACAGCCGCTCCCAACAATAACGGACCCACAATGCCATTCAGCACCAGAAAGAACTGATAGGTACGCTTGCCCAACCAGTTGCCGAGTTTCGACTGAAATTCGTAGGACACAGCCTGAAGCACAAAACTGAAGAGAATAATCATCCATAACCAGTAAGCTCCTCCGAAGCCTGGTGCTATAGAACAAAGGGAAAGAAGCAAAAAAAGCTCCTCCGAAAGTGACCAGAGTGGTAAAGGTAAATTCCCATTTACGTCCGGTGGAATTAACCAGCAACGTACGTTCTTCTTCGGTACGTCCCAAGCAATAGAGCAAAGAGTTTCCTCCCTGCACGAACAGCAAAAAGACCAGCAAGGCTCCTAATAAGGAAACCAGAAACCACCAGTAATGCTGCAAGAATATATAAGTTGAATCCATATTTTTCAGTTTTAAAATGATGTATCGGTTAGTTTATTTTTCTTCCGGACCTTTACGGATGGCTTTTACCATGATACCGATTTCGGCAATAAGCAGCACGGTAAACATAATAAGGAAAATGAAGAAAGTGGTTTGCACGGAGCCTGTTTCCAGTTTTGACACCGCCGCATTGACGGGCAGCAAATCCTGAATTGTCCAGGGCTGACGTCCCATCTCGGCCACAATCCATCCTGCCTGGCTGGCAATGTAAGCCAATGGAATACTCCACAAGGAAATCCAGTGCAGCCAGTTGAGTTCTGCCAGCCGTTTTTTCCATACGAGGAATAAAATAACCAGAAAGAATAGTATAAAATACATACCTAACCCTACCATCACACGGAAAGACCAGAAAAGCAGACCTACATGAGGTACAAGGTCTTCTTTGTTCTGAATGTATCCGTAGCCGAAATAAGGCATGTATTCTTTCAAGGCACTGCGTGCAATCTGCATGGAAGCCTCATCGCCTTCCTCTTTTGCCCGACGGAAATCGGCCAATGCCGTAATGGCTTTCTTACCGTTCACCATCTTTTCATCTACCGAAAGAGCCGTTGAACCATCAGGTAATGTATAGCCTCCTTCCAGCAGGTTGTTGATACCCGGCACATATCCTGCCGTGCTATGCGTAGCAAGGAAAGAAAGCATTTCGGGTATCTTGATGGAACCTACCACCGTCAGAGGTTCATGCGTGCCTCCTTCATAAAGCGCTTCCATAGCAGCCAATTTCATAGGTTGTACCTGAGCCACCTGATATGCGGACTTATCGCCTGTACCGGCTGTTACCAGGGCAGCAAACAATCCGACTGCCGCTGCCACCTTCATGCTGGCAAGTGCAAATTCTTTTTCGCGTTTACGAATCAGGTACCAGGCACTGACTCCGATGACGAAAGCGGCTCCGAGCATCCAGCTACTTAATACGGTATGGAAAAATTTCACCACTGCTACTGGCGAGAAGGCCACTGCCATGAAATCAACCATTTCATTTCGCATGGTTTCCGGATTAAATTCCATTCCTACCGGATACTGCATCCAGGAATTAGCCACCAGAATCCACCAGGCCGAAATAGTGGCTCCCAAACCGGTGAGCCAAGTAGAAGCCAGATGAAAACCTTTACTCACCTTGTGCCATCCAAAAAACATGACAGCCACAAAAAGTAGCTTCCATGAAAAAGGCTAAAATACCTTCTATGGCCAGTGGAGCACCGAATATGTCACCTACAAACCAGGAATAGTTACTCCAGTTCGTACCAAACTGAAACTCCAGAATCAAACCGGTTGCCACTCCAATGGCAAAGTTTATTCCAAACAGTTTCATCCAAAACTTTGCCGTACGCTTCCAGAATTCATTTCCTGTACGTACATACAATGTCTCCATTGTAGCCATAATCACAGCCAGCCCTAAAGTCAGCGGCACAAACAGCCAATGGTAAATGGCGGTCAAGGCAAATTGTGCCCTCGACCAGTCAATCATTGAAGTGTCGATTGTTTCAAGCATAAGAAATTACTTTATCAGTTACTAATATAAATAAGGTATAGTTATTCTGCCATCCGGTTTGTCAGCTCCAGGCCCACATAGTCCTGCTTCTCGGTTTCCGTCTTTCCTTTCAGGAAGGAAGGGAAGAAAAACAGTTTCAACACAAAAAACATGACAAAAAGCTTTATCAGGATAATCGCCCAAAGGACACGTCCCCAGGTCATCTCCCGAAAACCATCACGATAAAAATAAAAAACACGAATGAGATTCTTTTTAATCATAGTCTATTTTTATAATGATTACAAAGTAAATACTTTATCGGGAAAAAACAAGGGTTTATCGAGATATTCTGTGGGTAAATCTATCTATTTTGCCTCTTTTTTATTATGAAATACATTTGCAATGTAAAAATTAAACGAAATATGAAAAAAAGAGAACTCATTTTCTTCGCCGCGCTTGCGACTTTCCTGTCGGCAAATGCACAGGAAAAACAAATCTGGTCGCTTGAAGATTGCATAAACTATGCGCTGAAGAAAAATATCCAGTTACAGCAGAACAAGATTTCCTTACAGGAAAGCGAAGTGGATGTAAAGACAGCAAAGGCTGCACTCTTTCCAAGCCTCTCGGTCAACACCGGACACAACATTGTGAATCGTCCTTATCAGGAAAACAGCGCCACAGTCAGTGGTACTGAAATCATCAGCAGTAACAATAAAACTACCTATAACGGCAGCTACAGTTTATCTGCACAATGGACATTATGGAACGGCGGACAGCGCCTGAACAACATCAAACAGCAAAAGAAGAATCAGGAAATAGCGGAACTGACCGTAGCCGAAACGGAAAATACGCTCAAGGAAGAGATTACCAAACTTTTCCTGCAGATTCTGTATGCAGATGAATCAGTAAACATTAATAAGGGCACGCTGGAAGTAAGTAAAGCTACCTATGAACGCGCTAAAGAACTTTTTAATCAGGGTAGTATTTCGAAAGCAGATTTGGCCCAACTGGAAGCACAGGTCGGTAATGACCAATACCACTGGTAACCTCCGAAAGCTCACTGAGAAACTATAAACTTCAACTGAAGCAAATGCTGGAACTGGACGGAAACATGGAAATGGAGCTGGAACTTCCGGTACTTGACGATGAAAAAGTGATGCAGCTACTCCCCAATCAAGACGAGGTTTACCAAACGGCACTGGCCAACCGTCCGGAAATACAAAGCAGCAAAGCTGAGTATTGACAATTCCAAGTTGGCTATTTCTGCTGCTAAAAGCGGTTACTATCCAAGTATCAGTCTGTCGGCGTCTACTTCCAGTACAACCAATAATGCAAGTCAGAACAACTGGGCACAACAGATGAAATACGGATGGAACAACATCATCGGCCTTACGGTGAGTGTACCTATCTTTAATAACCGACAGACTAAAAGTGCAGTAGAAAAAGCTCAGTTCCAATACAACTCTTCGCTGCTGAACTTGCAGGACAAGCAAAAAGGGCTTTACACCGAGATTGAAACGCTCTGGCTGGATGCACTCAATGCGCAGCAACAATATGCAGCAGCCGAAGTGAAACTGAAAAGCAGTCAGACCAGTTTTGATATGGTCAGTGAACAGTTCAGACTGGGCATGAAAAATACGGTTGAACTGCTGACCGAGAAAAATAACCTGCTCAGTGCACAGCAGCAACGGGTTCAGGCTAAGTATATGGCTATTTTGAATCGTACATTACTCGATTTTTATGCAGGAAAAGACATTGAATTATAATCACCAAACAATATGAACAAGAAAAAAATAGTTTTGACAGCCGGTGTCGTACTCGTGCTGGCTGTAGCAGGATTCTGGATTTTCGGAAAGAAGAATGCACAGGGCAAGGTAGACTTCGTGACTGAAAAAGTTACACGAGGAAATATCAGCAATTCCATTACAGCTACAGGAACCATTGAACCGGTCACTGAGGTAGAGGTCGGTACACAGGTTTCAGGTATCATTGACAAAATATATATTGACTATAACTCTGTAGTAAAGCAGGGTGAAGTGATAGCCGAGATGGATAAAGTAACGCTGCTCAGCGATTTACAATCAGCGCAAGCTACATACAACGGCGCCAAGGCCGAATACGACTACCAGCAGAAACTATACACGAGAAACAAAGCACTACACGAGAAACAGCTGATCAGTGAAACAGACTACGAACAAAGCGTGTACGATTATGAACGTGCTAAAAGTACATACGAACAGACGCAAGCAGCCTTAGCCAAAGCGGAACGGAATCTTTCATACGCCACTATCACTTCTCCGATTAATGGTAGTGTAACGAGCAAGGATGTGGAAGAAGGACAGACCGTAGCTTCCGGTTTTGAGACTCCGACACTGTTCACCATTGCTGCCGACTTGACAAAAATGCAGGTAGTAGCCGATGTGGATGAAGCCGACATTGCCGGAATAAAAGACAGTGCCCGAGTTACCTTTACCGTAGATGCATATCCTGACGACGTGTTCGAAGGAAAGGTATATCAGATTCGTCTGGGTAGTGTAAACAGCAGCAGTTCAAGCAGCACCAGCACAAGCAGCGAAACAGTTGTCACTTACGAAGTGGTAATTACTGCCGACAACCCGGATTTGAAACTGAAACCCCGACTGACTGCCAACGTGACCATTTACACCGATACCCGTGACAACGTGATAACGGTACCCAACAAGGCATTGCGTTTTACACCGGAAAAACAGCTGGTGGGCAACAAGACCATTACAGACTGCGAAGGTGCACACAAGGTATGGACAATGGACGCCAACGGATTTACCGCACATCCTGTAAAAATCGGTCTGAGCGACGGAAGCCATACTGAAATTCTGGAAGGACTGAGCGAAGGTACTCCTATCGTAACAGAAACCGTACTGAAAGGCTTCGAAAGCAATGCCAATGCAGATGCAACAGCTGACGGAGAAAGAAGCCCGTTCATGCCAGGCCCTCCGGGAGGTGACAAGAAAAAACAGAAATAAGGAGATACTCTTATGAAAAAGACTGTCATAGAATTGCAAAATATCAAACGGAATTTCCAGGTGGGAGACGAAACGGTCCATGCCTTGCGCGGAGTTTCATTCAGCATACAGGAAGGAGAATTCGTCACCATTATGGGAACATCCGGTTCAGGAAAATCTACTTTGCTGAACACCTTGGGATGTCTGGATACGCCCACCAGCGGAGAGTATCTGCTCGACGGAGTATCCGTACGCACCATGAGCAAGCCACAAAGGGCAGTACTGCGTAACCGGAAAATCGGATTTGTATTCCAGAACTACAACCTGCTGCCGAAAACTACAGCCGTAGAAAATGTGGAACTTCCTCTGATGTACAACAGGCTCAGTCAGTGCAGCCGAGCGTCGTCGGCGTGCCATTGAGGCCTTAACAGCCTGTAGGACTGGCTGACCGCTTGGAACATAAATCCAACCAGATGTCAGGAGGACAGATGGAGCGTGTGGCCATCGCCCGCGCACTGGTCAACAATCCGGCGGTAATTCTGGCAGACGAAGCTACCGGTAATCTGGATACACGTACCTCATTTGAAATTCTGGTTCTTTTCCAGAAACTGCACCAGGAAGGACGTACCATCATCTTCGTGACACACAATCCGGAACTGTCACAATACAGCAGCCGGAATATCCGCCTGCGTGACGGACATATCATTGAAGACGTGACCAACCCTCATATTCTGTCAGCTGCAGAAGCATTAGCTGCCCTGCCGAAAAACGACGATGATTGACGTGACTAATTAAGAAATGACTTATGAACGGAACAAACCTTTTTAAAATAGCTTTCAGAGCCTTTTGGCCAACAACAAGCTCCGTGCATTCCTGACCATGTTGGGAATCATCATCGGTGTGGCCTCTGTCATTGCCATGCTGGCCATCGGACAAGGCTCTAAACGAAGCATCCAGAAACAGATTTCTGAAATGGGCTCCAACATGATTATGATTCATCCGGGAGCCTGAAATGAGAGGTGGAGTCCGGCAGGACCCTTCGAGCATGCAGACACTGAAACTGGAAAATTATGAAACACTGCGCGACGAGTGCATGTACTTGTCGGCCATCAGTCCGAATGTATCTGCCTCCGGACAGTTGATTTCGGGCTCCAACAACTACCCTTCTTCTGTCAGCGGGGTCAGCATTGGCTACCTGACAATTCACCAGCTTTACCGTAGAACAAGGTGAAATGTTCTCAGAAGAGGATATACGTACGGCTGCCAAAGTCTGTGTCATTGGTAAAACAATTGTAGACAACCTGTTCCCCGACGGTCAGGACCCGATTGGAAAGATTATCCGCTGCAACCAGGTACCTTTGCGGGTAGTAGGCGTGCTGAAGTCCAAAGGATACAACTCTATGGGTATGGACCAGGACGATGTGGTATTGTCTCCTTACACCACCGTAATGAAACGTTTGCTGGCCCAAACTTACCTAAGCGGTATTTTTGCCTCAGCCTTAACGGAAGACATGACGGAAGAAGCCGTAGATGAAATTACGAACATCTTACGACGTGAACACAAACTGAAAGAAGCAGACGATGATGATTTCACCATACGCACACAACAGGAACTTAGTTCCATGCTGAATACCACAACCGACTTGATGACTACCCTGCTGGCGTGCATTGCCGGAATTTCACTGGTAGTGGGTGGTATTGGTATCATGAACATCATGTATGTAAGTGTGACGGAACGTACACGTGAAATCGGACTTCGTATGTCTGTGGGTGCAAGAGGAATCGATATTCTGTCACAATTCCTGATAGAATCTATCCTGATCAGCATCACCGGAGGTCTGATTGGAGTAATCTTGGGTTGCGGTGCCAGCTTCATCATCAAGAGTGTGGCTCACTGGCCTGTCTTTATCCAGCCCTGGAGCGTATTGCTCTCATTTGCCGTCTGTACATTTACAGGCGTATTCTTCGGCTGGTATCCGGCTAAAAAAGCGGCCGACCTTGACCCGATTGAAGCATTACGCTATGAATAAATAACGGAACTACTTTGTTCTTCATAACTTTGATTTCCTGTCCGGTTGCCATTCAGCAGTGAATGTTTCCCCAACATAAACCGCTTGAGGTAGCCGGACTTTTATTAAAAAAATCGTATCTTTGTCTTAAATCAATTCCACATGGTTCATATAACTCACAACAAACACCGCTTACTTGAATTGACAATCCACATTATATGCTGGGGATTATTTTTCGGATTTCCACTGTTCTTCACTCAAGATGACAGCGGCAGTATCGACTGGAGAGAGTTTATCAACCATTCTGGTGTATCTCTTTCTTTCTTTATCATCTTTTATATCAACTACCTGTTATTGATTCCAAAAATTCTTTTTAAAGAACATACCGGACAGTATATCTTACTAAATATTCTTCTCATCTTCGTTGTGTCCATCGGACTGCGTTACTGGCACAACATCATTGCCTTTCCCCCCCGGCTCCACGACGTCCTCATTTACCTCCCCAATACATATTTTATATAAGGGATATCACGAGCATGATTTTCACTGTAGGATTAAGTGTAGCCATCCGCATGAGCCTGCGCTGGAGTGCCACAGAACTGGAACGCCGTGAAGCAGTCAAAAGCCGGACTGAAGCAGAACTGAAGAACCTGCGAAACCAGCTGAATCCGCACTTTCTGCTCAACACGCTGAATAATATTTATGCCCTGACGGCTTTTGATACCGAAAAGGCACAACAGGCCATTCAAGAACTGAGCAAACTACTGCGTTACGTTTTATATGACAATCAGGAAACATTTGTTCCACTGACCAAAGAAGTAGAGTTTATCCGAAACTACATTGAACTCATGCGAATACGGGTGTCGTCCGCTGTCAAAATCAATACAAACTTTCAGATTCGACCAGACAGTCAAAGTCCGGTAGCTCCGCTGTTATTCATTTCGCTCATTGAAAATGCCTTCAAACATGGAATCTCTCCTACCGAACCCAAGCTTTATAGACATTTCGCTGACGGAAAAGGAAGATGAAATCCATTGTGTGATACGCAACAGCAATTATCCCAAAAATTCAACGGACAAAAGTGGATCAGGCATCGGACTGGAACAGGTACGAAAAAGACTAGAACTATTGTATGCCGGACATTATGAATGGCATCAGCAAATAAGTCCGGATCAAAAAAGAATACAGTTCCATACTGACTATAAAAATTCCTGACACCAATAAAAAGATACTGCCATGATTATAAAATGTGCGATTATAGATGATGAACCTCTGGCACTCGGCCTGCTGGAAAGTTACGTAAAGAAAACACCATCGCTCGAATTGTGCGGTGCATATTCCAGTGCCATTCAGGCAATGGAATTATTGACAGACCATCCGGTAGACCTTATTTTTCTGGATATCCAGATGCCGGAACTGAACGGATTGGAGTTTTCCAAAATCGTTCCTGGAAGTACACGTATCATCTTTACAACTGCTTTCGGGCAATATGCATTGGATGGCTACAAGGTAAATGCCCTTGACTACTTACTCAAACCTATCAGCTATACAGATTTTATGACTGCTGTCAACAAAAGTTGCTGTTCAGTGGTTTGACCTCCGGCAGAAAGCAGAAACATCATCTGGTGAAATCCAGTCTTCCGAGGATTTGAAGTACATCTATGTAAAAAGCGATTATAAGCTGATTCAAATCGAGTTGGATAAAATTCTCTACATTGAAGGACTGAAGGATTATATCAAAATACATCTGGAAGATAATCCACGCCCCATTCTCTCACTGGTCAGCATGAAAATGATGGAGGACAAACTGCCAGCCAATCGGTTTATCCGAATTCATCGCTCTTTTATCGTGCAAAAACAAAAAATAAAAATTATAGAAAAAAAAGGGAGAATTGTTTTCGGAAAAGACTACATTCCAATATCGGACAGCTACAAACAGGAGCTCCAAAATTATGTTAATAAACATACTGTTTGAATTTTTGTTGTATTTTCAACCTTTTTTTTTTTGAAACAATCGTTTTTTTTACGGTTTTTCTTTGGATACAATCAATCTAAACCCTATATTTGTGTCGTACATAATAAAGACGGAAGTTGTGAAACTTCTCTTTAGAATAGTTTAGTTAAGTCTAGTTTAGTTTTTGTGTTGTGATACTCCTGCTGAAAGTGTTCAGCGGGAGTATCTTTTTTATTACTGGTTTTCAAGTAGTTAGGGATACATACCGAACTTTTCGCAATCTAATTTGTAACGTGTGAATGATAGAAAAAACCTCACTTTTGGGCGTATTTCATTCCACTTTTATTCCAGTTTAAAATATAAACCAGTATGGCAACATTTTTTTTTTAACAATTGTCCCGAATTTAATCTTAAAAAACAATAAACACACAGTAAGGATAGCAGTTACACATTGCCGGCAAACAAGATACATCCCGACTGATGTAACGATAGACTCAGAGAAAGAAATAAGCAACGGAAGGATCGTCAAAAGACCAGACAAGGAAAGGCTGAACATACACCTCATGAAGCTGCTGTCAGCGTATGAAGAAAGAGCGTCAAACATTCCTTTTGCAGACAGCCTTACATGCAGCCAGCTTATCAAGATAATCAAATCACCAATCTCCGGAGAAAAGCACAGGACATTCTCTGATATAGCAGACGAATATCTATCACAGATTGACAAGGACGACAGAGGAAAGACCTACAAAGGCTGTACAGACTTGCAGCCAACAGGTACATGGACTTCGCCGGTAATGACACTCTGATGGAACACATCACTCCAATTCGGATCAACAACTACTTAATGAGCCTCCAGAAAGACAAACTCTCCCAGACAAGTATTAAGATATACATTACTCTTCTGAAAGTAATCATCAACTATGCTGTGAAAATGAGATATGTGTCATTCGACGTGGCCCCATTCGTGACGGCTAAAGTTCCGTCAGCAAAGAAAAAGGGACACGTACATTACAGTAGAGCAGCTTAAGAAAATACGTGATGCCAGACTGGACACACACAGCCTTTCAGTAGTACGTGACATTTTCATGCTGACTTATTATCTTGCCGGAATGAATCTTGTTGATATGCTGGAATACGACTTCCGGAATACAGATGAAATATACTATGTCAGAAAAAAGACCAGGCACACTAAAGAGGGAGACAATGCGGTGAACTTCTCTATTCCTGATGAGGCAAAGCCAATCATACAACGATACATGGACAAGAAATCAGGAAAACTCATTTTCGGCCGTTATTCAAGCTATGTAAGCTGCTACAATGTTCTTGCAAGAAAGATTAAGAAACTGGCAGAAATTGGCGGAATTAAGCATTATTTTACCCTGTATTCAGCCCGTAAGTCTTTCGTTCAACACGGATTCGACTTAGGTATTCCATTGTCAACACTGGAATACTGCATCGGACAATCAATGAAAGACAGCCGGCCGATATTCAACTATGTATCCATTATGAAGAAACATGCAGACAAGGCAATCAGAGAAATTCTTGATAATCTGATGTAAAAAAACACCGAAATATTTTGATAATATGCAAATGATTATTATCTTTGTAGTGTCAAACAAAGAGTTATTCACTTAATTAAAACAACATGGAAAATGAAGAAAGGAAAAAGTTAGAAGAAGAGTACAAGAATCTCAAACTGCTAATCGAATTTCATTCAACCTACGGAGTTCTTGAGAAATCAGAATACGAAAAGATGGTTAATGACATTCTGGACCGGATGAACGAAATCCGAAAGATGTTGGAAAAAAGTAGAAAAACAGCCCTCCCTACTGGGAGGGCATTAAAAATAGATTTATGGATAAATACCTTCCTAACGCAGACATGCAGGCTGCATTTGAGAAGTTCAAAGAGCTAAAGACTGCTGAGGAAAAACTTGCCTTCCAAAAGGAAATGCAGGTGAAACTATCCTCAATGAGTGAAGAAGAAAAGAACAAGTACATTGCAGATTCCAAAGCCGGACTTCAAGCTACCGTTGAGGCTTGCGAGGATTTTATTACCAGGGCAGAAGAAACTATTCTAAAGGATAATGGGGGAACTTCCTGATATAATCTCATTCAGCTACATAGCAAAGAAATACTTTGGCAAAAGCCGGAACTGGCTGTACCAGCGTATTAACGGATATACTGTAAACGGTAAGCCGGCAAAGTTCACACAGAATGAATTTCAAACATTCCTGAATGCACTGGAAGACATAAGCAATACAATAAAGAATACTTCGGCTTCGCTTAAATTTAATTAAGTGACTTTGTTTGACATGTCCCCCACTAAGCCGATGCGGGGGATTTTTTTGTTCATAAAAAATAATTTGTATATTTGCTGCACCATAATGAAGGGCAGTGGCCCTGATTTTGGTTTGACTTTTTAGTGAGGGGGTGGTTCCCCTCACTTTTTTATGCCTATTCCCGAACTTTTATCAGATAACATAGTAACACACAAATAGAACCAGCCAGTGAAGTTGATTATTAGTGTTGTTGAGGCTGGGGGCTTTTGTTTGCTAATAAAAGCGAACTTCTATACAGCAAAGATGTATATAACTTCTGAGAAAAAGTTGTATATAATGATTGGAAAATATTGTATATCAAAATTGAAATAAATTGTAGTTTACCGTTACAGCCAAGATAGGGGATAAACCGTTTCTACCGATACCATAGCCAGCAGATAGACCAAGCCCCCCAGCGTTTGTTTTTTGTACGATGTCACGATAAATGTATTCAGTCTGGTAAATGGTACGCGGATAAACCAGGATTTCATCAAGGCGTGGTGCTA
>VOFG01002663.1_pt1 | contig 68952 bp, 91 predicted proteins | sample 5384171 | NCBI WGS metagenome assembly VOFG01 (sample SAMN12384726, study PRJNA508395) | human gut metagenome | isolation source: healthy gut F | host: Homo sapiens
GAAATGCGTTGTTGCAGCACCTGGTTGGTTTGCCTCAGCGGGCAGAAGGCTCAATCGGGCGTTCTCGGCCGGAATTCAGTCGAAGGGTCGGCGGAGTGCTTGCATCAGATTCCGTCGAAGCGGACGTGCTCGAAGGTTCGACGCCATCGAGGCTTACATCGTAGACAAGACCGCTCGGCATGTCGTTGATCTGAATGTCGGCATTGCTCTTGTAGTCCTGATACCACTGCGAATAAGCCTGCTGCTTGGCAGAAGACTCAAGGTGGACTTGATGGAATCCATGAACTCAGACAAGCTGGTCGATCGACGTGACCTCCTCAGGAGCGTTGAACACCTGGGTGCACGATGATATGGATGTAACTCGGGTTACCAGGCCGGAAACCTGGCCTTCCTCTCAAGGCCATCGAGCGCGGTTTGATACTCATCGTAAGCAAACGACGTCAGCTTATCCCAATAACATTGCCGCCGTCTTCCTTGCTGCCTTCATCCTGAATACTCTTTTGCGGCCCCTCAGCGAAGTCGAGCTCTCCGAGTTAATCTTGTCGAGCACTTCCTGGGCGGTAGCTTCGTCATCGGAATTGAACAGAATGTGGCTCGATTTCTTTGCGCCGTTGTAGTAAGTGGCATACATCTGGGCGTACTGCAGAAGCACTTCATCGGTGGTCTTCCGGCTGGGCAACCTTTTCCTGAAGAGCCTGCTGAAGCATGAAATCTCGAGCAGCGAGCGATACTGCGACTCAGTGGTGCCGATCTGCTTCAGCGCATTTTCCCAATCTTCATCGGAATCGTAGTAGAGCGCATCTGCTGCACCTGGGAATCGATTTCGGAAGACTCGACTTTAATGTCGTTTTCCTCGGCAGCCTGTCGAATGAGTTCCTGGCTCGCGTAGTGATGACTTCCTCGCGAATGTCGGCCGCGGTGTAATTGTTGTCGACGAGCCACTGTGCCCAGTCGGCGTCGGACTCAAGATTCGACATGCTGCGGAAGTTTGCGATGTACGAAGTCACGGCCTTCTCGCCGATTTCCGTGCCATTGACCGTGGCAGCTTAACGCCTTCGGACGTATCGCTCACGACACGTCGCCGGAATCGCTTTCGTCTGGCTGCAGCCAACGGCGGCAAAACAGCATGCGGCGGAAAGCGCCGCAGCGCAGGCGCGATTTTCAAGAAGTTCATCTTCTTCATTAAGCCTACCTTCTCTTATGGGCAAGGGTAAACGGGACGCGGCCTAAACTCTCCCCATGCCGCATTCGCTTTTGCCCTTTGTGTACCGGGCCAGTATTTTCCCACAGGCGAAAACGGGTTTAACGCCGTCACAATACACCCACGCGCACCACGCGAACGCCCAAAATGCACGGCCATATACGGCAAATTGGGCATTTCGGCGCATGGGGAATAAATGCGTGTATATGCAAAGACCCGCCGGCGGTATGCGCGGGCGGGTGCGCATACGAAATGAAATGGACGATTCGCTAGTTCTTGAACGTCACCGCGGTCGGTTGCGGTCGAAGAGGCGGTTGCCCAGGTTCTCGAATGGACTGCGGCGTGACCTCGACGGGGCTCGTCGTCCTCGCGCGGAATCTCGCCGGTGTGATGGAAGTGATGGAACAGCACGCCTCGCCGTGGGTCACGTTCAGGATCTTGGTCTTCAGGCCCATGGTGCCGCGTGACGGAATAGCAAACGTAAGATGCGTCATGGTTTCGTCGGACACCATGTCCTCCATGATGCCGCCTGCCGTACCCATAACCTCAATTGCCTTGCCGGAGTAATCATTGGGAACGTCGATAGTAGCTTCCTCGATGGGCTCAAGCTTGTTGCCGCCTCATCGGTCTTATAAACAACCTGAGGACGACCAACCTGGAATTCGAAACCTTCGCGGCGCATGGTTTCCATAAGAACAGAAAGATGAAGAACGCCACGACCAGCGACGCGAACGCCGCTCTTGTCTTCCGTCTCGTCAATGCGCATGGAAATGTTGGATTCCTTTTTCGCGCATAAGGCGCTCTTTGCTGGCGGGCGCCAACGATGTCACCCTCACGACCCACGATGGGGCTCGTGGAAGCTTGAACACAACGGCCATGGTGGGCTCTTCGACAGCGATAGGCTTCATTTCGACCGGGTTCTCGCGATCGGTAATCACATCTCCGATGTCGGCAGCCTCAATGCCGATAACAGCAACGATGTCGCCCGCATGAGCCTCTGGGGACCTCAACCTACTAAGGTTCTCAAAGGTGTACACCTTGCGAATCTGGGCATTGTACGGGCTCGCCCTCGGAGGGAACCACGAGCACGAGATCTTTCTCGTGAATGGTGCCGCTATGCAAGCGACCAATGCCGATGCGGCCTTCATGCTGTGGTCGACGGTGCACACCTGCATCGCAACCGCCATCGGCGTCAACGTCGGGCGCAGGAATTTCTTTCAAAAATGGTATCGAGCAGCGGAATCATGTCCATGTTGCCGTCGTCGTATTCGTAGCGAGCGTAGCCATTCACGGCCGAAGCGTAAACAACCGGGAAATCGGAGCTGCTCGTCGGAAGCGCCAAGCTCGACCATGAGGTCGAAACACCTTATCGACGGCGGCTTCGGGGTCGGCATTCGGGCGGTCGATTTTGTTCACAACCACCACAATGCGCAGGCCGGCCTCGAGGCTGCATGCGAAAGAACGAAACGGGTCTGGGGCTTGGGGCCTTCGTATGCGTCAACGATGAGCAGCAGGGCACCGTCGGCCATGTTCAGCACGCGCTCAACCTCGCCGCCGAAGTCGGCGTGGCCGGGGTGTCGATGACGTTGATCTTCACGCCTTTGTAGTTGATGGAAATGTTCTTCGACAGAATGGTGATGCCGCGCTCGCGCTCCTGATCATTCGAGTCGAGCACGCGCTCCTCGACCTGCTGATTCTCGCGGAACACGTGGTGGCGCCAGAAGGCGGTCGACCATCGTGGTTTTACCATGGTCAGCGTGGGCGATGATTGCCACGTTCTGAAGGTTTTCTTTGCTTCATTTAGTCTTCTTCCAGTTCTCTTCCAGTTGGCTTCTGCATCTCAATTTCGCCGAGGTGCCATTGAGCGTCGCGATATTCTTGCACGCTCCCGTGAGCGTGACGATACCCCAAATTACCAACGTTCGGGCAAGGCCAGCCGCCCATACGATGCGGCGCAAGAACAGCGCGATAATGACACCGGCCGCAATCATGATGATAGAATTGCGGCGCTCGTCGCACAGAGCATCGTGCTGGGCGATCTGCGTGCGCGCGGCTTCAAACCCGCGATTTTCGCCTCGCGTGCCGCAGGCTTGGCGAGGGCGTAGAAGACGAGCGGCTTTGTTTCGACGCCGCGCGGTCGCTCGTGAGATACTCGTAGGCGTCTTGTAGGCGCTTGAATTGCTCAGTCGCTCGATCTTGCAGGCTTCTTATTATTCGCGAAGCGATCAGGGTGCAATATCTGCACGCACTCGCGATAGGCCGATTTGATGTCGGCCGCCGACGCATCGTCGTCGAGCCCAAGGATGTTAAGCGCTTCGGTACGATTCACGCAAACCCTTTCGTCGACAAAGCGAAACATACGGGCGAGAATTATAGCAGGCATAGCAACGCTGCAGATAAACGCGCAAAACGCTTTTAAAAGAACCTGCATAGCAATTCGACGGACATATGATTCTGGTGTGAAAGATGCTCCTTGCGCACGTGACGCAGCATAAAGGGTGAAAAATGGAAAACGCCGCCCCGAAGGACGGCGTAATGAATGTGGTGGAGAATGGGGATCGAACCCTGACCTCAGGCTTGCAAAGCCCGCGCTCTCCCAGCTGAGCTAATTGCGCGGCCCCGTATCTAATAAACGCTCCACCGGCTCGTGGCTCACGGTGGGGGCGTTTATTGCAAAAAAGGTGGTGGGCCTGACAAGGTTCGAACTTGTGACCTCACGATTATCAGTCGGCGCTCTGACCAACTGAGCTACAGGCCCGCGCTAAAAGCGCTTGGCTATATTACAACGACTCGAAACAACTTTGCAACAACTTTTTTCAACTTTTTCGAACTATCGCGAGTGAAGCGATTCCGCTCTTTCAGCGCAAGAAAGGGCACGTCACCTGTTCCGCAAGATTGCACAAACAATTGACGCATCGAATCGGTTGCCAAAAAATGCACGAAGGGGGCCCAATTGCAACAAATCGCGCCTTTCATGGCGGGAATTGGAGCAATGGGGCCTCTTTAAGCAACCCTCACGCGTTCTCGTATCAAAACGAAATTCATAGCACCAGGTCGGTGGCATGTTGCCAAAAGAGGCTTTTAAACCGCCGCAAAAAAGGGACGCAATGAGGCCCCCTAGTGGCATTTCCTGCCAAAAGCGACCGCATAACTGGCGCCGTATACGAAAAAAAGCCCATCCCGAAGGACGAGCTTCAATGTTCGGTGGTGGGCCTGACAAGGTTCGAACTTGTGACCTCACGATTATCAGTCGTGCGCTCTGACCAACTGAGCTACAGGCCCATTTTTTTGAAAAAGCCGCTCTTTCGAGCGGCTCTCTAATTCAAATGGTGGTCAGAGAGGGACTTGAACCCCGACACGGGGATTTTCAATCCCCTGCTCTACCGACTGAGCTACCTGACCGGTTGCGTCAAACGCAGGTATGTATATTACAGACCGGACAACCCGAATGCAAGAACTTTTTTCGATAATTTTAAAGTTAGCCTGTCACCTTGACCAACCTGTTAAACGCTACGAGCATTTAACAGGTTTCGGCATCGGGCGGGGCTATTGAAACACGAGACTCGGCTATTTCGTCGACTCCTCATTGGCGGCACCTGCGGCAAGCATCTGCTCGAACATGCTGGCCGTCGATTTGAAATCGTTCGGCAGCACGACGGTCGAGCCTTTGCCCGATTCGGCAAAGCGGCCCATCATGTCGGCCCACTGGGTGAACATGAACAGCCTGTTTGCCTCCTGGGGCGTCACGCCCGATTCCTTAATGGTCTCGAGGGAATCTTTAATGCCCTGCGCGATAGCCTTGCGCTGATTCGCGATGCCCTCGCCGGCCTTTTCCATGCTTTCTGCCTCAGCAAGCGCCTCAGTGACCTTCTTAATGCGATCGGCTTCCGCCAAATCCTGCGCAGCCAAGCGCACACGTTGGGCGGAGTTGATCTGGTTCATGGAATCTTCAACTTCCTTCGAAGCGAAATGCGCGTGATGAGCGTGCTCACCAACGTGAAGCCGTAAGCGGCCATCTGCTCGCTCACCGTCGCGTTCACGTCTTTAGCGATGTCGTCTTTCTTAGCGAATACCTCATCGAGCGAATACGTCGGAATGCTGAGCGCAATGCGTCGGTAATGAAGTCTTTCATCTGCTCGACGGGTTCCTGCAGCATGTAGTAGCTCTTGAAAATACCCGATTCCATGGGATTGTTGCCCAGCGAGTAATCGACGTGGTACTGCGCGGAAATATCGAGGCCGATGGTCACATTGTCCTCGGTTTTCACATCGATGCTGAAGCCGTTCTTCATGGTTCGCAGGCTCACGGTCGTAGCTTTACGCTCGAAGAACGGAATCTTCACGTGGAAGCCGGCTCCTACAAAAGCGATTGAATTTGCCCAAGCGCTCGATGATCACCGCATGCTGCTGTTTTACGATGAACAGGCCATCTTTGATGATGGCCGCGATAACCAAAATGAAAATGATGAAGAACACAAGACCGCCAACCATGGTGGCACCTTCCTCTTAGGGAGACGATGCCACTATTCTAGCAGGCGGCAGCACCCACACCGCATCAAGAGCACGTGAAATATCGCGGCATGCGCGGCTAAACGAAACAAGACAGCATGACGCCATTCACGCCGAAAGAAACGACGGTAAGCGACTGCCGAATAAAGCCGAAATGGGACGCGGGTGCATCATGGCCGACGGCCACGGCCTAACCCTAAGACGAAGCGTATCAGCCCCTTTACAAGCATCGGCTTTCGCCCAACGCGACCGCCGCCCGCCTCGACCGTCGCCCCTCCGGTTCAGCAACAAAAACGCCGCTTGGCAAAGCGGCGTTTTCGTTAGTCTTTCATTGCGCAGCCGGCCCCGAAAAGCAAGTCGCGCTCTTCTTTGGGAAGCACGCTGCGAGCCTGGTCACGCAGGTTGTTTACGCCAATGAAGAACTGGCGCATCATGACGACCATGAGGTAGCGGCCTTTCGGCGTGAGCGTGATTTCCTCATCGTTGTCCACGTCGAACGCACCGCTCATCTTCATGAACATATACTCAGCAGGCAAGCCCGCCGCGACACTGCAGCCGAAGTCGCGCTCCCACTGCTTTTTGTCGAGACGCAAGCCGAACAGCTGCATCATAAAGCGGTAGCGCATGCGGTTGCGCTTGCTGAACTCGGCCTTGCCCATAAGCGACATACGACCCGATTCAATAGCCTTATTGTATTCGCGCACGCTGAACGTGTTCACGTACTGCGTATGGCCCAAATACGTCATGCCGCCAGAACCGATAGCCGGGTATTCCTCGTAATCGACGATATACTCATCGATCATTTGGCCATCGCCCGGCGTTTTTGCCGCGGGCTCCTCGTCTTCACGCTTATTGAATGTCCACGCGCTGCCATGCACGTAAGGTGAATTCGCGCCGCCGGCGAGCGTCTCGGAAATAATCTCGTAGAAACGCTGCTCGCGCTCATAGTCGACCTTGCCGACCGTGCGTGCGAGCGATTTTTCAACCGAGGGCGACGCCATAAGCGGATAGAACGTGGTTTGACCGCTTCCGCCCTCGATAACCATTTCCAAATCGCGACGCAAGATTTCTTCAGTCTGCGCCGGGAAGTTGAAAATCATATCGACGTTGAGCGACTTGAAATACGGCGCAGCAACCTTGATGGATTCGAGGATGCTCTCGCCCGAGCCGTATTTATCGTATCGGTCCATCTGCTTAAGAAGGCCGTTGTCAAAGCTCTGAACGCCCACGCTCAGGCGGTCGACGCGTCCCTGCAGCTTGTCGAGATACGACGGAATAAGATGGTTCGGATTGGTTTCGCACGAAACTTCTTTGATTGAAAACTCGCGCTTGGCCAAATCGATGAAATCGCACAACTCGTCGATCATGATGGTAGGCGTGCCACCACCGATATAGAGCGAGTCGAAGTCGTAGCCAAGTTTCTTCACCATCATGAGCTCGGCACGCAGGTTCTTGAAGTACGGCACCGCACGCTTCTCGGAAAACGGGAAGCGATTGAAGCTGCAGTACGGACACAGGCGTTCGCAGAACGGAATATGCGCGTACAGCATGTAGCGCTGACCAGCATTCGGCCCGGGAATACGAGGCTCAGTGCACGGCTTGATATTCATGAACCGCGTAGCGCAAGAGCGCACGGCGGTGGTAAGCATGCGTTCACTCAGCATGAATTACGCCTCCAGCGCACGAAGCGCGATGTCGTGGCGATATTGCTTGCCCTCGAAGTTGATTTTGTCGCACGCCTCGTAAGCAAGCTCGCGAGCATCTTCGAACGTGTCAGCAAGCGCGACCACGTTGAGCACGCGGCCGCCATTGGTCACGAGCTCGTCGTCTTGATTGAACGCCGTGCCCGCATGGAACACCGTAACGCCATCGAGCTCTTCGGCCTCTTCAATGCCCAAGATAACCTTGCCCTTTTCATAGCTGCCCGGGTAGCCATCGCTTGCAAGCACCACGCACACAGCAACCTGGTCGGTCCAGCGCAAATCGAGCGCGTCAAGCTTGCCCGTGGCAACCATGTAGAACGCCTCAAGCGCGTCAGACTCCAAACGCGGCATGATGACCTGGGTTTCAGGGTCGCCGAAGCGTGCGTTGAACTCTCGAGCAGTTGGGGCCTTCGGCGGTTAGCATGAAACCACCGTAGAGCACGCCCGTGTAGGCGTCGTCGAATTCCCTTCGCCGTGGCGGCGGCGGCATTCTGCATGATTTCTTGCATAGCGGCTTCGAGCTCGGGGGTTACGCACGGCACCGGAGAGTACACGCCCATGCCGCCCGTGTTCGGGCCCAAGTCGCCATCGAATGCGCGCTTGTGGTCTTGCGCGCAGGGCATGGCAAGAGCCTTGCCCTCGGAAAGGAACGCGAGCATGCTGCATTCGGGGCCTTCGAGCATTTCCTCGATAACCACCACGCTGCCCGCTTCGCCGAAGTCGCCCGCAAAGCAATCGCGAACGGCCTCTTCGGCTTCTTCCATATCTTGGCAACCACGACGCCTCTTGCCAGCAGCAAGGCCGTCGGCCTTCACGACAATGGGAGCGCCTACCTCGTGCAGGTAATCCATGGCTTCATCCTGCGACGTGCACTTTTGTAGCGCGCCGTGGAAGGCCATGGGCCAGCATGAATTCCTTCGAAAAGCTTTTTGAACCTTCGAGGGCGCGCACCCTGCGCACCAGGGCCGAACACCGCGATGCCCGCCGCGCGAATAGCATCGGCGACGCCAGCGACCAGCGGAGCCCGGGGCCAACAACCACAGGTCGATGTTCTCGCTGCGCGCGAAGCCGATAACGGCATCAGCGTCGTTCATGTCGAGGGGGACGTTTTTCGCAATAGTCGCCGTGCCGCCATTGCCAGGAGCAACGAACAGCGAGTCGAGGCGAGGCGATTTCGCAATGGCCCATGCTAGGGCATGCCTGCGGCCGCCGCCGAACCAAGCACCAAAACGTTCAAGAATGTTCCTTTCCTAGATATGCATAAACCCGAGCATCGCAATTGATGCTCGGGTATATAGTTCGAGGTACCGATTCACCACGAACCAGTACATGTCAGCGAGAGCGATTCTGATGAGTTGAGCTGCCTTGAAAGAGGAGCGACGCGTACCTCGGAGGTACGCGAGCGACGATTGAAAGGCAGATCAGCCATCAGAATCGATCGTAGCGTGCGTACGCCGGCTGACAAGCCGGCGTAGCAACAATTACCAACCCCTGGTAAAGGTCTGATCGCGGTCGGGACCAACCGAAATAATGGTGGCCTTCACGCCCGAGAGGCGCTCGAGTTCCTCGATATAGGCCTGCGCGTTTGCCGGCAGGTCCTCGAAGCTCTTAGCCTTCGTGATATCTTCGCCCTTCCAGCCAGGCATGGTCTTGTACCGGCTTGGCATGGAACAGCACGCTTTGCTGCATGGGGGAAGTAATCGTATGTTTCGCCGTCGCACTCATAGGCAACGCAAATCTTAAGCTCGTCGAAAGCGGAAAGCACGTCGAGCTTGGTGAGAGCGATGTCGGTAAGGCCATTGACCTCGGCCGCATAACGCGCGATAACCGCGTCGAACCAACCGCAGCGACGTTTGCGACCCGTGGTCACACCATATTCGTGACCCTCAGCGCACAGCAAATCGCCATCGATGGCATCTTGGCCCTCGCCGCCGTTTTCGGGATACACGAGTTCCGTGGGGAAAGGACCGCCGCCGACGCGGGTGATGTAGGCCTTCTGGATGCCCAGCACGCGGTCGATGGCCGTGGGGCCAACGCCCGAACCAGTAGCAGCGCCACCCGCGCAGCACGAAGAGCTCGTGACGAACGGATAGGTGCCGTGGTCGATGTCAAGCAGCGTGCCCTGCGCGCCCTCGAACAGAATATGCTTGCCCTCGCGCAGCGTCGTTGAGCAGCTGGGCGGTTTCGGCCATATGGGGACGAATGATTTCGGCGAAGGGCAAATAGGCCTCGCAAATCTCGTCGACGGTGAACGTACGCTTGCCGTACACCTTCCGAGAATGGCATTTTTCACCTCAAGGGGCAGCTTCGACCTTCATGCGGAACACATGCTCGTCGAGCAAGTCCTGGATGCGAATGCCGCTGCGGGCAGCCTTGTCCTGATAGCACGGGCCGATGCCGCGGTTGGTGGTACCGATTTCGTTTTGCCCAAACGGAACTCGGACGCCTTGTCGAAGCTCAATGTGGTAGGCATGATCACGTGAGCATCGCACGAGATCTTCAGGCGCTCGCACGAAAGGCCCTCGCCTTCGAGCATGCGCATTTCCTCGACGAGAACCTGCGGGTTCACCACAACGCCGTTGCCGATGACCGGCACGGCCTTTTCATACATAATGCCTGATGGAATGAGGTGCAAAGCGAGCTTTTGTCGCCGTGGATAACAGTGTGGCCGGCATTGTTGCCGCCCTGATAGCGCACCACATAGTCGAAGTCACGAGCGATGAGGTCGGTGACCTTGCCTTTTTTCCTTCGTCGCCCCACTGGGCTCCGACCAACACGACGTTCGGCATAATGGTCCTTTCGTTTGCCGATTCAAATAAAGCAGAACTGAATGATTATATATCTAAAACATGCACGTTCTGAGCCTGTTCGGTAAATGTACTCACGACCTCCTTATGACAGGTAAAACGATGACTTGTCGGCTTTGAGCGAGCTCGGCCAAAGCGCGGGCCGCACCTGCGCGACGGTCGTCATCGAAATTCACCAGAATGTCGTCGGCAAGCACGGGAACGGCGGTGCCAACCTCGGGCGCGCACTCGAGCAGCGCGATGCGCAGCGCCAAATAGAGCTGCTGGCATGTGCCGAAGCGAGAGCAACCGGCGGAAATTGAGCGCCGAACGAATCGATGGCGCACATCGGAACCGCTCGACGCGACGCCCACCCAGGCTCCAGCGGTCATGAGTTCCATGAGATGCGACGCCCGCTCATATACCTTGGGCTGGCTTTCGGTTCCCCATGCCTCGATAGCGCCTGACACCATGCGCTTGGCAAGCAAGAGTCTCGAGCTCATGCGCCGAGTCGGTTTGGCGCGTGATAATTTGGGCCCGCTGGGTTTTCAACAGGTCGAGTTCGGAAGCGCGCTCTCCATCGGAAAGAATTTGCCGCAGCTGGCCCACGCGCGAAATCATGCCTTCAAGTCGCTCGTCAAGGTTGGCGCGCTTTTGCGCAAAGCTCAAAACGCCGCCGCCTCAACATCCTCGAACGACGAATCGCCGGCAAGGCCAACGGATTCGCAAAAGGCACTCGCAGCGATACGCTTCGCACCTTGCGAGTTCTTCGCCTGCATTGTCGATCCCTGCTTGCGCTTGGCGACGCGCCCGGTCGGCACGAAGATGGGCTTCCCGAGCATCATGCATGACGCCAAGCTCACGCAACGCCGCGCGGGCCGTAACGACATGAGAGGAAAATCCGAGCTGCGCGAGCGACGCGCACCTGATTGGCCACGGCCATGACCTCGCCCTCACGCGAGTCATACGTCGATTTGTGCGCGACCATAGTGGCGCGGGCCGAATCGACATCGACATTTGAAGAAGGCGGCGTTGGTTTCGCCTTAGCGATAAGCAGACGCCCACACCTACGCAGCATACGCTCGCAACCATGGCGAAAATCGCCACGGGCAGGGCATCAGGCACGGCAGAGTCAGAGCAAACGCCGCCACGGCAAGCAATCCGGCCGCGCAAAATGCCGCGATGGGCGCCGTACGCGAAGCGCGAGCCTCAGGCGCCTTTTCAGCTTGTGTCGCCGCATCGCGACGGGCCTCCCAAAAACCGCGCGCTTGTTCGCATACGCCTCGCGCGCCGCCGACAAGCGCTGCGCCGCAGCGTCTTCCTGCTCGGACAGCAATTCGAGCGAAGCACGCAGGCGAGCCTCGTCCTCCGCCGAAACGTGCGGAGTGGCAGTATAAGCGGCGGCTCGGCCCGTGCGTCGGCCTCGCATGCGCGCAATTCAGACTGCGCGGCGGCCATTTCTTCACGCAGGCGGTGGCGTGCCGAATCGATACGCGAAAGCTCGCCTTTGCACGCCGCCATCGCTTCGATTTTGGAATCGAGCGTCGAGTTCACGTTGCAACCGCTCGCGGTCGTCGAGCAACGAGCGCAACTCGATGTCTTCCGCTTTCAGCTCGTCGGCTTGGGCGCGTTTCCAGCAAGCTCCTTCACGCCTTCGAGCTCGCGCTTTAAATTAGGAAACGATTCGGTCTCGGAAGCTGCGCGGCTCATAAGCGCCGCGATGCGCGCATCCAAGGCGGAAGCCACATGAGCAGGACTTTCTTTAGTTCCTGAGCCAGCTGTGAGCAATTTCGCAGAAATGTCGGGCGCCGCCCGAGGGGAGCGAAGCTCATCGGCATCAAGCGAGAAGAGCGTTTGGAACGTTTCGCGGTCGATATCGCCGCACACCGCCGCAAGCCACGCATCGTCGCCGATAAGGCCTTCCGCATTGCGGGCGCGCGAACGCGGCCCACCTCGCCCGTTGCCGCGTCGCAGAACAGAAGCGAACCTTCGCGCGAGGCTGCGCGAGGCTTGTACGCATTGCGCGAACCACGTGCTTCGGGCCAGCTGAACAGCACGCCGCCCACGAATGCTCGAGCGGTTGTTTTGCCTGCCTCGTTAGGACCATACACAACATTGAGGCCCGGCCCAAGAGCCCGAGCGTCCGGTCGATAAAGCGCCCTGAACGCCGTCATATGCGCTCGCTGAAGGTATATGCCCGCATGGCTTTCCATTTGAGAATTCGCGGGCACGCAAGCGCTTTCCGATTGCATCAAGCCGCGCGACGCATCAATGCTCGGCTGCGCGGGCGCTTTCTTCTTCGAATGTTGGGCCGCATGCTTCGCCGTCATAGCTGCTCACGCCCCTCTAAAAGCTCGAGGGCCATATCTTCGGCGCGCGCGCACGCGCCTTCAAGCGCCCGGTCGATATCCGCCGGCAATGCGAGGCCGCGCGCAGCAAATTCGCGCTGCAAGTATTCGATGGTTTCCTGCTTGTTGGAGGCAAGCTTCGCCGATTCGCGCAGAAGTGAAGCCTCGAAAAGGCCCGCGGCGCGCATCGCATCCCTATCGAGGGGAGAAGTCGTCTCGTCGATAAGCGCGTCACAGAAAAACGACGGATAGCGTTCATTGAGCTCGTCGCGCATTTCGTCGATATACCCCGGGGTCGCAAGCATCCCATGCAGGGGCGTTGCTCCCACAAGCGTAACCCGTGCAATCATTTCCTCGCATATCACCTGGGAATTCGCATCGAACATAGCCCGAACGCATGCGCCAAGCACATCTTCCGCGCCCGCACAGGCCGACACGTCGACGCGCAACTGCTCCCACTCAACCGATTCGCACGCGATGAATTCAAGCTGGTTGGGCACGCCTTCCTCAAGCGTCACCGCATAGCAACCGCGGTCGCCAACTTCTTTAATATCGCGGCCCTGCACGCAGCCGCAGAAAGCGAGTTTGGTCTCGGCGGCGTTTTTAGGGAAGCGGAAGTTCTTATGAATGTGTCCAAGCGCCCAATAGTCCATGCCCGACGCATACAGGGCATCTTCGCTGGTAGGGAGCCTTATATGGATCCATCCACAACCCCGTGTGCAACATTCCGACGACAAACGGCATTTGCACGCCGCACGCCGCTTCGGCTGCGGCGCGCGTCATGCCCTCGGCGATATCGCTTTCGGGCGCCTGATTCGAAAAAAGCCGCGCGCGGCAATGATCGCAATAGGCTCGCCATCGCGTTCATAGACGACATAGCCCGGCCCATCGGAACCAAACATATGCACGTTTTCAGGAAGCTGGTCGCGCAAACCCGCCCACGTTGCATAAGGGTCATGGTTGCCCGCGATGAGATATACGGGGATCTGCGCACCACGTAAGCGCTCGAGCCCCTTGCAAGAAATGGCGGTGATGGGCGTAGCTTGGCTTGTCGGTATCGAATTCGTCGCCCGCAAACAGCACGAAATCGACCCCGCGCTCGATCGCCGCATCAACCACGCGGTCGTACGCCTCAGGAATCGCGCGCGTAAGCCGGTCAGCCCATTTCGGAGAAAGATCACGCAAGCCGCGAAAAGGCGCACCCAAATGGATGTCGCCCGAATGAATGAATGTAATACGGTTGGTCATACGCCGAGTTTAGCCCAACAAACAAAGAAATGCCGCGGAGTTCAAACAAGCTCGGCGAAAAAACACGCTGGGCAACTATTCCGAACAGAAAAGAGCCTTTTCAGCCAAAAGCTGCATTCGCACCAAAGTCAGCGAGCAAGGCTTCCGGCGAGTGCGATTCGGGCGTTGCCGTGGCGAAGCGTACTTCGGTACGCGAGTCGCCGCATTAGCCCGAAGCGTGCCGCCAGAAGCCTGCGCAGCGTCGAGTCGTTACGCCGTTCGTAGAACGGCGTAACCCTATATTTGGGATGCGTCGATATAGTTGCCGAACTTAGTGTATTCAGGGTTGAACGACAGGGTGATATCGCGGGTGGCGCCGTTACGGTGCTTAGCAACGATAAGTTCAGCAGTTCCCCAATCGGGGCGGCCGTCGGTCTCGGCCTCCATTTCATCCATAGAGCGGTCGATGAACATAACGATGTCAGCATCCTGTTCGATGGAGCCTGATTCACGAAGGTCGGAAAGCATGGGGCGTTTGCTGCCACGCATCTCAACGGCACGGGAAAGCTGGGAAAGCGCGAGCAGCGGCATGTCCATTTCCTTCGCGAGCACCTTCAGACCACGAGAGATTTCAGCGACCTCGACGGCGCGGTTGCCATCGCGGCGATTCGACGGCGGCTGCATGAGCTGCAGGTAGTCGACGATAATGAGCCCTTTTTTCTTGTCGCGCAGCTGGCGACGAGCCTTCGCGCGCATTTCGAGCAACGAGAGGCCCGGGGTGTCGTCGATATACAGTTCGAGTCCCGAAAGAGTAGCCGCAGCGTTCATGATGGCGTTCCAGTCGCCTTCCTGCAAATTGCCCGCACGCAACTGGCCCAGGTTCACGCGTGCCTCAGCGCACAAAATACGCTGCACGAGCTGATTGGCGCCCATCTCCAAGCTGAACAAGGCAACCGCGGCACCGGCTTTCGCGGCGTTCGTAGCGACGTTCAAAGCAAACGATGTTTTACCAACACCAGGTCGCGCGGCCAAAATAAGCAGGTCGCCGCCGCGAAAGCCCCAGAATAGCTTGTCGACGTCGGTAAAGCCGGTGGCGTGCCCGCCATTTGGTTCTTGTTGTTCACGAGCTCGTCGATTTCGTCGAAAGCCTGCGTGAGCAAGTCGGTGATGTTTTTTGGAACGAAGAGGAAACGCGCTTCTGCGTAACTCGAACAGCATCTTCTCCGCGTCCTCGATAACTTCGTTGGTATCGTCGGGCGCGTCGTACGCTAACGCGTTGATATTGGTTGACGCATACACCAAATCACGCAGCACGCTGTTGCGCTTCAAGATTTCGGTATGGTTCTTCCAATTGGTAAGAGCAAGCGTGTTGTTGGCAAGTTCGACCAGTAAGGGCGCCCGCCCACAGCCCGAGCTGGCCTTCGGCAGCCAAGCGATCGGCGAGCGAAATTTTGGTCGATAGGAATATGGCGCGTGTTGAGCCAGGATACCCGCATAGATAAGCTGATGAGCGGGCGGAAGAAATTCTCGGGCACGAGCTTGGTCGCAATCTCGTCAACAGCATCGGGGTTGAGCATACATGCAGCAAGAACCGATTTTCGGCTTCAATATTGTTCGGCAGCGGACGGCCTGTCGTGCTTTGCAGCTGAGGCGCCTGATCGCCGCGATCAATTTGGTTGTGATTGTTCCTGTCTGGCATGATTTCGCCCTTTCATCTATCTCGCCCATATTATAGAAGCCGCAGCAATCGCGGCCAACCCAAGAAAAAGTTGTCGCTTCAACTCATCAAAACATACAGAGATTAAGAGGACGTCCTTTAATGGGTCGGAAAAGGCGCTTTTCAGCCAAAGAAAAAAAAGGGAGCGCGAACGCTCCCTTTTCAATAGCCATTGAGTTTCGCGAAACGAAAACTACTCGGCGGCCTCTTCGGTGGCCTCCGGTTTCAACAAACAGCCTCAGCCTCGACAACGGCCTCTTCAACCTTCTTTTCGACGGCCTTCACGCCGACCATCAGCTGAAGGTCAACATGAATGTCGCGATAGATGTTGAGAGCAACGGGTGCTCACCAGCGGTCTTGATGGCCTTACGGACATCGAGACGCTTTGCGGTCGATTTCGACGCCAGTCTCAGCCAGAACCGCATCAGCGATCATGGAAGTGGTGACGGAACCGAACAGCACGCTCTTCGCCGACCTTGGCGTCGACGAAAATCTTCTTGCCCCGAGCGAAGCCTTCAGGGCCTCAGCGTCAGCGATACGCTTTCTCCTCGCGCTTGGCAATGTTGCCACGGCGCTGTGCTCGAGCTGCTTGAGATTGCCAGTGGTAGCCAGCACGGCCTTCTTCTGAGGGCCGAGATAGTTATTGAAGAAGCCACGAGCAACTTCGACGACGTCGCCTTCGCCGCCCTTGCCCTGACCTCAGTAAGCAGGATAACCTTCATTGGTTTCCTAGCGATTGCGGCGGTCGCCGCGGCCGCTCACGGCCGGAACCGTGTAGGGCATGAGAGCCATCTCGCGAGCGTTCTTTTTGATCGCGCAAGCGATGTCGCGCTGGTGCTGCATGCAGGCGCCAGTCACGCGACGGGGCTTGATTTTGCCGCGGTCGGTAACGTATTTGCGCAGCATAGCCGTATCTTTGTAGTCGATGTACTGAGCGTCGTCCTTGCAGAACTGGCAGTACTTACGGCGAGGCTGCTTGGTGTATTCAGCCATTGATTTCCTTTCAGAACTGTGTCAATAATTGATTGACGGGAGCAGACTAGAACGGAATGTCGTCGTCGTAAACGGACGTATCGATCGCATAGCGCGGCAGCGGTGCCGGAGCATACGATTGAGCGGGCGCGGCCTGCATGCGCGGGCAGCCTGTCCGCCGTCGCGGCTCGTCATGAATTCGAGCTCGTCGACAACGACTTCAAGCTGCTGCTGCGCTTGCTGCCATCTTGCGCCTGCCACTGGGACCAGCGCACTTACCCTCGATAGCGACCTTGCTGCCCTTGCTCAAGAAGCGAGACACGCTTGGTGGCGCGGTTGCCGAACATCGTGCAATCACGAAGTTCGCGTAATCTTCCCACTGCTGGGTCTGAGGGTTGCGGCGACGGTCATTGACAGCCACGCCGAACGAAAGGACCTGAAACCACTCGGGGTTTCGCGAAGCTCGGGATCGCGCGTAAGATTGCCCGTGATAACCACTTTGTTGATGCTCATGACAAAATCCTCAATTCTTGAAGTTTGAGAGCAGCTGCTCCTGCCTACTGGTTGACCGAGATTACTCGCGGTCGGTGCGAACAACGATCTTGTGGCGGACCACCGCGTCGGTGATGCGCAGCACGCGATCGAGCTCCGCGATGTTGGCGGGGTCTGCGTGGAAATCGATGAGGTGTAGTCGCCCTCGGTCAGGCCGTTGATCTCGTAGGCGAGCTTGCGCTTGCCCCAATCCTCAACGTTGTCGATCTTGCCTTCGCCCTCGGCGATGGTAGCCTCGATACGCTTCATAACGGCGAGACGGGTTTCGTCGCTGATGGTGGCGCGACGAAGAACAGCACCATAAGCCTTCATTGTGTCACCTCCTCTGACTTAACGGTCCCGGGGCATATGAAGGCGCTGCCCGGGACAGGAAACTTGGCTATGATAACAGCCAAATCCAATCGGGGGCAATTGTTGTTTTGCGCCTTTGCCTCAACTCCACGCGTGCGCCACAACCCTACGAAGCATGCATCGTATTAACAGATTAGCGCACGAATCTTGCCGACCTTGCCCGATTCGTGACGTTTTCCTTTGAAAAGTTGCCAGATCGTGCCGAATCAAACGAGGTTTCCACGCGTTCTCCTTCGCACCTCACTTCAATTCCCTCGCAAAAAAACGCCTTATGATTCAACGAATACGTGTCATACATGTCATGCAACGTGTGTTTTCAACCGAAACGTTGCAATATCGCAGCTCGACAGGCGCGTTTTGCTATGATTCGGCTAACGATTTGCAAAGCGCCAAAGGCGCATTGAGTTTTCAACACGCTCGCACGCGAGCGACAGAGAGGAGCAAACCATGGCTGACCGCAACGTTGAGAGCGACGAACTCGGCGTTCCCCAGATCGACGAAACCCTCGAGATTCTGCTGCTGCAGGCAATCGAAGAAGCACAGGAGCGCATGGAGGCGGGTTCTGAAGTCGTGCCGTTCACGGCACTGCTCAACGGCGAAACCGTGACCGAAGATACCCACACCGGCACGACCGAGGAATGCTTCGAGTCGGCGCGTAAAAACCGTTGAGGCCGCTACGGGCGCCCGCGCATACGTGCTGTGCTACGACGGCTACATCGACACCGATGCCGGTCGCAAAGACGCGATCATCGCCGAAGGCGGCATCGGCTGACGGCGGCAAAGGCGTTGCCGTGTGCCCTGATGTACGAACAGGGCGATGACGTTCTTACGTTTGACGAAGAGGTCGTGTATCTCGCCGAAGCGCCGAACTTCCTGGCCGGAGACGAGGAAGTTCCCGCAATTATCGAAGACGAAGAAGTCGACGAATAATTATTTTTAAAAACCTGTTTACCTTTTTTGGCTTTTTTGCTATACTGCTTTTTCGCTACGCGCAATACGCATAGCAATCGACGCAATGGAGAGATGTCCGAGTTGGCCGAAGGAGCACGATTGAAATCGTGTATGCGCCAAAAGCGTATCTGGGGTTGAATCCCCATCTCTCCGCCAGATATACCTAAGCGCCGTTTCGTACGGCGCTTTTTTCATACGACCTTCTTGGTCGCACCCTCGGAGGGGTGGCAGAGTGGTTGAATGCGGCGGTCTCGAAAACCGTTTGGCCCGCAACCCGGTCACGGGGGTTCGAATCCCCTCCTCCGCCACGTTACATGCTGCAGGCACGGGAAACCGTGCCTGTTTTGTTTTCTCCACCTGTTAAACGCTGCGAGCATTTAACAGGCCTGAGCGAGTTTGAGCATGAAGAAAGCGTCCGCAGAAACGGACGCTTTTCTGTTTGTTATGCAACGGCGACTTAGAAGTTCACCTTCGGAGCAACCTCCGCACCAGCCTGGGCATCAAGGCTCGAACGCTCTTTGAAGCCGAACATGCCGGCGAACAACACGGCGGGGAACGTCTGAATGGCCGTGTTGTACTTCATGACCGTGTCGTTGAAGCTCTGGCGCATGTAGCTGATCTTGTCTTCCGTATCAGCCAGCTGCGACTGGAGTTGCTGGAAGTTCGCATTCGCCTTCAGCTCGGGATAAGCCTCAGAAACTGCGAACAGCGACTTCAACGTGCCGCTCAGAGCGTTGTCGGCTTCCATTTTCGCTTCGGGAGTCGTTGCATTGGTAACGGCCGAACGTGCGGCAATCACCTTCTCAAGCGTGCCCGACTCATGCGCGGCGTAGCCTTTCACCGTTTCGACCAGATTGGGAATAAGGTCATAACGTCGCTGCAGCTGCACGTCGATTTGCGCCCAGGCGTTGTCGACCATATTGCGCATTTTCACGAGGTTGTTGTACAGCATGATCGCCGCAATAACGAGCACGACGATAATCGCGAGAATAATTCCAAGTACCATGATTTCGCCTTTCAGACGGAAGTTTCGGCGCCCTGCGCGCCGTGTGCCATCATTATACGGAATCGGGCGATCGCGCAACGCCTACGCGAGCAACGTTCACCCAAGCGTTGCGTTGGCGAGCCGGCAAGCGAGCGCCCCGAAGAGGCGACGCCAGAAACCCGAGCCCCCAAAGCCCTTAAGCCTTAGGGTCCGAAGCCCCAAACGAGAACGATAATTCCCGCGTCGCTTCCTTATGAGCCGCGCAACTCGAACGAGCAAGATTCGCCGCGCGCCGTCGCTACCAGATCTTGCGCGGAGCACCGAGGTTCGAACCTGAACCTTGTCCATCGAGCACGCGCACGCCAATGGGGGCAAACGAGCAGCTGCGCGCCCACATGCCCTTCAGTTTTCGCTGCGGCCACAATATCGGCTGCCTTACGAATCGAATCGCCGTCTTCCACAACGGCGAACGTCGCAGAACCGCTTCCGCATAAAGCACCTCGGCCTTGCCGCTGCATCATGCGCAACGCCGGCTGGGACGCGAGCCACTCACGCCCGCCTCGGCAAGGGCGGGAAGCCCTGCTCAGACGCCGCAGCAAGATTATTGAACAATGGCAATTCAGCAGCCGACTCAATTGCGTCGGTCGATTCGGCATGTTGTACGGCCGCCAGCTCGTCGAATGCGGCATATGCAGCTTTCGTAGACACGCCTTCGTCAATCTTCACGAGGACCACCGTGCCGCGCGTAGGCTCGAACGTGCGCTCAGCACATCGCCCTTCTCCCCAGCTGCACACAGCCGCCATGAAGAAAAAAACGCCACGTCGGCGCCCAATGCGCGCGCCACGTCAAGCGCGGCCTCGCTCGCGGCATCTTCGCCCAAAGCGCGGCACAACCCGGCGATAACGGCCGCCGCATTCGACGAGCCGCCACCAAGGCCGGCCTCCGAACGGAATATGCTTTTCGATATGGATGGAAATATGCCCCTGTTCGTGGCCGGTTTTTCAGCAAGCGCCGCCGCAGCCTTGTAGGCGATATTGCTTTCAGGAGCCACGTCTAATTCGGGAATACCCTCAAACGTCGTGCACGTCGTCAATCGCGAAATCGTTGAAGCCATCAGGATTCAAATACGCATCCACGCCATCGTCGAGAACAACCGTGACCATATCATGCAGCGTCAATGCCTGCATAATCGATTTCGCCTGGTGGAAACCGTCGGCGCGGCGCTCGCCAATTTCGAGCTGCAAATTCACCTTCGCGGGAGAAAATACCGTGAGAGTCTGTTTCATGTCATTGCCTTCCTATTTCTCGCCGCGTCGCGCTTCGAAGAATTCCGAGCACGGCGGCGCATTCCTCGCAAGCACGCCCGACTGAACCTCGAACGTATGGTTGAGCCGTTCGTCGGCGTGTATCGAATACAGCGACCCAATGCGCCCGCCTTGGCATCGGGCGCGCCGTACACGCATCGGCCAATGCGCGCTTGATGCATAAGGCCCGCGCACAATGCACGGCTCGAGCGTGACATACACCGTGCAGTCGGGAAGACGCCAGCGTTCGAGCTCGCGCGACGCCTGCATGATGGCGGAAAACTCCGCATGCGCCGAAGGGTCGGCGTCGGCTTCCCGATGATTGCGCGCCTCGGCGATAACCCTCACCTGCACACCACCACGGCACCTATGGGCACCTCGCCCTCGCATGCCGCGCGTTTTGCCTGCTCAAGAGCTGCACGCATGAAGCGCTCATCATCTTCGGCAACATCGTCGGCCGACCGCCACGCTTCGGCGAGCGACATGCCCTCATAGCTCATGCCATGCAAGCCCCTTCCTTCATATATATGCAGTGTGCATTGTAGAGCATGCCCGCGCGCTGCGGAGGTTTCGCGAATCGACCACCAAGCTGTGAACGTGGCGTGAATCTGCGGTGCCGCCTTTCCGCAAAAATCGAGCACGACGGCGAGTCGGTTTCGAGGCGTTCCTATAATGAAGGGATCTCGCCTCCCACTTGGAGGCATTTTTCTTGGAACAGCATGCGTGTTGAAGGCGACTGTGCCTCTAGCTTCGTGCGCGCTCAATCCAAATCGCTTCGCCGGGAGCGCTACAACCGGCCCGAAAACGTTGCGGCACACGCCGCGGAAGGGAGCTTTAACTTGAAATTGGCTCGACATCAAATAATTATGCTTGTCGTTATGATCTTCGGCACATTCGTGACCGTGCTGAACCAAACACTGGTCACGCCCGCCTTACCTTCCATCATGACGGAAATGAACGTCGATGCGGCAACGGCGCAATGGCTTACCACGGGCTTCACCCCTGGTCAACGCCATCATGATTCCCATTACCGCTTATCTGATCGACCGCTATTCCACACGCAACCTATTCACGGTGTCGATGCTCATTTTCACCGCCGGTTCGGCGCCTCGCGGGTTGGGGTCCCAATTTCCGTGTGCTGCTCGCTGGCCGTTTGCTGCAGGCAGCCGGCGCGGGCATTTTGATGCCCATGGTCATGACGGTGCTCATGCTCACCTTCCCGCCCGAACGCCGCGGCTCAGCCATGGGCCTGTTCGGCATCGTCATCGCATTCGCGCCCGCCATTGGCCCTTCGGCGGCCGGTTTTCGTGATTGACGTCTGCAACTGGCACGTGCTGTTCTGGATTGTGGTGGCGCTTTCGGCGGCAGGCATTATCTGCGCCTGGTTCGCGCTGAAAAACACACCGAAGAACGAGTCGAAGAACCTGCCGCTCGATAAGCCTTCGGTCGCGCTTTCGACCATCGGTTTCGGCGGCCTTCTGTATGGCTTTTTCAACCATCGGCTCGAACGGGCTCAACATCGCCGATGCGGCAATCACGCTCGTCGGCGCCATTGTGGTAGTGCTGTTCTTCCGCCGCCAGTTGAAGATGGATCGCCCCATGCTCGAGGTGCGTGTGCTTGCGAACAAGAAATTCCTGGTGGGCACCATTATTGGCATGCTCGTGCAGGGCGCGCTTTTAGCCGCGGGCATTCTGATGCCGATTTACCTGCAGAGCTATCTGGGTTATTCGGCGACCATTTCAGGCCTGGTCATTCTGCCGGGCGCCATCGTGATGGGCGCGATGGGCCCCATTGCCGGACGCCTTTTCGACAAGCATGGCCCGCGCGTGCTGAGCCTCATTGGCACGAGCGTGCTCACTCTCGACGCTCGCATTCGCATTCCTGGGCGACTCGACGGATTGATCTACCTCACCGTTCTGTACACGGTGCGCATGTTCTCGCTTTCTCTCGTGAACATGCCTATTACCACATGGGCCATGAATGCGCTCGACAATAGTCTCATGAACCACGGCACCTCGGTGAACAATACCCTGCGCCAGGTGGCAGGCTCGTTCGGCACGGCGCTGCTCGTCTCCATTTCCTCTATCGCAACGAACATGAGCATGGGCGCGACCGACCCCGTGCATGCGGGCATTTTCGGCGTGAATATGGCGTTCGCGGGCGCCACGGTGTTGTGCCTTATCGGTTTCGTGCTTACCGTGATTTTCGTGAAAGACAAACCGAGCGATGCCGAAGCCGACCCCGACAACGCCAAGCGTTCTGTGCTCGAAAGCATCATGAAGCGCGACGTGTTCACCCTGCCCGAGAATGCAACGGTTTTCGATGCCGTGAAAATTGCTGGTCGACCACCGTCATTTTCGGCGGCGCCCATCGTGGACGGCGACGGCAAGCCCATCGCATTCGTCTCGGACGGCGACGTGGCCCGCTTCCTCTCGAAGCGCCACAGCACCTACACCGACCCGGTGGCGCTCATTATGCTCACCGAATCGAGCAGCGACGACTTCACCGTGAAGGCCGCGAAAATCATGAAGATGCGCGCATACGACATCGCGACGCATGGCGTGATTTCGATTATGTTCACGCCGACCTTCGCGTGGTGTGCTGCATATGGGCGAAACCGCGAAGAAGGTCCCTGTGACCGACGAAGGCCAGCTCGTAGGGCGTCATCAACCGAAGCGACATCGCGCACTCCATGCGCAAATACTTGGAGCAAAACGAATCGAGCTGACGCAGACCGCCGCAATGGCATAAGCGCCGCAGCAACGCGACAGCATGCACCGAGAATCGTCATCGCCAGGCCCTAGCGCTAATTAGTGGTTGCAGTAGAACCCTCGAGACGAACCCGCTGCCGAGACGATGCAGGAAACCCGCGACAGAGACAAACATACAAAGATGAACCCGGAAATCGTGATGCACGCACGCAATTTCGGCGAACGTCGACGCATTTCTTGAAGACACCACGCTTTGTGGTATGCTTTCAGGGCTTTGGAGGAATGGCCGAGTGGTTGAAGGCGGCAGTCTTGAAACTGTTGTGCCGCAAGGTACCGTGGGTTCAAATCCTACTTCCTCCGCCAGACAGGTCACAGGCCAGGCAAGTTGCCTGGCCTGTTTTCGTTGGGTGCGAAGACGACCGAGCATGGAAACGCGAAATCACACCAGGCGTATATCGCCACTTCAAAGAAACGAATACGAGGTCATTGGCGTGGCAGCATTCCGGAAACCGAGCCCCTGGTCATTTACCGCGCGCTCTATGGCGAGCGCGGTTTGGGCGCGACCGCTCGACATGTTCGCAGGCGAAGTCGACCGCGATAAGTACCCCGGCCTAAAAGCAGCGATACCGATTCGAACGGGCACAACCGACCTTCCCTTCTCAAACATTGTTTCGCGAGGACCAGCCCGCCTAAAACCACAAAGGCTCGAGCCAAAGGCTCAGGCCTTTTTCTAAAGACCCGATTCGCGAAGAAAGGAAGGTGGAGGTGGAATCAACCCTTACGAAAGTTATCGTGTTGCCGCGCTGCGAACGTCAGCGCCAATTCATTATTTGCCGGCGGCGGCGTTCTCGCCAACAATCTTGCCGTACACCATGCACATGCCGCAAAAGGCCCTTGAGCGAGATGGGGTACTGAACCGCAAAACGACCGCCCTGCGGAGCGCCGCAGCGATACAGACCTGATAATCTTGCGATCGTTGTCGTACACATGGCACTCGTCGTCGGAATCGAAGCCGCCCAGGTTGCCCAAGGTAAGGGCGCAGCCGCACTCAGCAACATAGAACGGGCCATTCTCCAGGGCGAACAGGCGCTGAAGCTCTTGAAGAAGTCGGTGTCTTCGCCAGCCTTGCACAGCTCGTTGTAACGTCGATGGACTTCTTGGCCTCGTCGACATCGATGCCCTCGATTTTTGGAAAGCAGCTCATCGATGGTGTCGGCCTTCAGGCAGCGGCCGTCAGCGACAGCGTCGTCGATATCTTTCTGGGTACGCACATTGACGCGCAGACCGGAGGCGGTGTACTCCGGGAGTTCCTCTTCGCGATAGATGCACCGCAACGCCGTGGGCAGCCGGGAAGTACTTGAGCTGTTCGGGCCAGCTGGCGTCGAAGAACTGGTAAACCTTGCGCTCAGGCTGAAGCTCAACCTGGTTCTCAAACTGCTGACTTGTGAATGTCTTCGTTCATGAAGCGCTTGCCGCGCAGGTTCAGCCACAGGCCGTTGTTGCCAATAACGCCACGGCCGTCGGGGCCAGCGCCGCCACCCATGTGGTGAATGACAGGAGCGTGCCACTGCTCGATGTGGGCACCAGCCCATGCGCCCATCTTGTGGCCCTCACCGATGTTGGTGAAGTTGCCCGCGGAGTCCATGTCGAGGGACAGAATTTGAACGCCGTTCTCAACGCACTGAGGAGCGTAGAACTTCATCATGTCCTCGTTGCCCAAGTAGTCGCCGGTCGCGATAATAACGGCCTTCGCATTGATCTTGATGTACTTCTCAGAGCCGGTCTTCTGAGCGAAAACGCCAGTCACGTGCCGTCGGCGTCCTGAATGAGTTCGATGCCCTTTTGGTCTCGTAACGCACATCGGCGCCTGCATCGATGGCGCACTGCAGGTTTATCCTGCATGACGGTCGCCAGGCTGCTGAAGCCAACCGATGTGGGGTAGCAGGGCAAATCTTCCTTAGTGTAATCATAGGTCTCGGGCTGGGATACATGGGAACATGTAGTTCTTCTGGCTTGCCTCAGGAATCTCGGCATAGCTTTCAGGAGCGATGTAAAGATCCTTGGAACCAGCCACAAAACTTGTGTCAGGCCTCCGCCCGACTTGTCGGGTAGGTGGAAATGATGGACTGGTTCACATGGTGGCTGCACTCTTCCATGTGCATATTGACGACCATCTTCTTGTCGAGGAAGCCGTCGCCGCGGCCCCACTTGGCCTGCGTCTCGCCACCGAAAATAGCCATGTCGGAAGCAACGGAGTTGAGCTTCGGCGAAACTCGAGCGCAACAACCTTCGCACCAGCCTCGGCGGCAGCGCGAGTGGCGGGAACGCCAGCGGCGCCCAGGCCCACAACGACAACGTCGGCGTCGACGGTCTCTTCAACGTCGGCATCGGCAATTTCAGGCTTCGCCAAGCCAAAGGCATAGCGCCCGTGCCGTCGAAGCCCATCGTGGCCTCACCCGTAGCGGCAGCCTTGGTGTCGGCCTTGGCATCGCTCTTGAGCTAGAAGCAGCCGGCGAGCAAGCGCTCAAGCCAGCCATGCCAGCAATCGCGGCACCCGCGACAGCAGCGCCGGAAAGAAGTTACGACGGCTCATACCATTCCTCAATGCTCATGGTGTAATCCTCCGGCTTTGGATTGTGCAGCCCCTCTGGCGCTTTAACCATGTGGCCTTCATGGGTTTTGCTTATGGTTCGTGGCGCCTCCTGCACCCCGAACCGATGCATTGCATTATGGGAAGTTTTGCCGAAAGAACCATCCCCATGGTTGAATCAAGGGGGATGGTAGGCGTTTCAAGATATGGACCATGTGTTGAATTTATTGTTTACCCAGCTCAAGAGGCTCAACACTTAGAGATGATGATGGATTTTACCGTTTGTTTTGCCATTGAGCGCGTACGTGCGGCAAAGGGATGAGTCCTTCACCGCACTGAAAAACTAAAGCGTGCGAAGCGCGTCGACCAGAGCAGTTTTGCCTCAGTCTTCGCGTCCTTCATCTTAATGACCTTCGCGGGAACGCCAGCGACAACCGCGCCCGCGGGAACGTCGTTCACCACAACGGCACCGGCGGCAACAACAGCACCCTCGCCCACGTGGCAACCCTCCGAGCACCACGGCGTTCGCGCCAATCATGACGTTGTCCTCGACGATAACGGGGGTTGCGCTCGCAGGCTCAACCACACCGGCAAGCACCGTGCCTGCGCCAATGTGACAATGTTTGCCAACAATGGCACGGCCACCCAACACCACGCCCATATCAATCATGGTGCCTTCGCCGATAACCGCGCCAATATTAATCACCGCGCCCATCATGATGACGGCATTATCGCCAATCTCAACCTGGTCACGAATAATGGCACCCGGCTCAATGCGAGCGTTGATTTCCTTCATATCGAGCATGGGCACAGCGGAATTGCGGCAATCATTCTCGACTTCGTAGTAATCGAATGCGTCGGCGTTGGCTTCGAGCACGGAGGCTTGATGTCGGCCCAATCGCCGAACACAATCTTACCCTTGCGGCCGCCAAACACCCTTCACTTCGCCCTTCGTAGCGCTGGCCTTATAGTTAACCTTCTGGCCAGGCTTCTCGCGTACATACACCTTCACCGGAGTTTTTTCTTTTCAGACGTGGCGATGAAATTGATGATTTCTTCAGCGTTCATGTTGATTCCCTCTTACCCTAGTCCGCCGATTCCGCCGGGGCGCGGCAGCCCCACGGAACCACAGCGGACTACCGTTCACTTTCGTTCACTATGCGCCCGCTTGACTGCGTTTCATATTGAAATGAAGTGCAAGCTTGAACGCAGACGATTCCGCAGGACCTGCCGCGCCCCGGCGGAATCTGCTCAAACCGCGCACGTAATGCGCCTTGATTCTAAAACATCAGCTCGTCGAAGCCGTAGAACCCAGGTTCACGTTCGACCAGCTTTTTTCGCCGCAGCCACAGCGCCCGACGCGAAAATGCGACGTGACGTGGCGCGGTGCGTAAGGGCGACTTCCTCGTCTTCGCCGAAGAAGTGCACCGTGTGGGTGCCCGCGACCGTGCCGCCGCGCAGGGCATGCACGCCGATTTCTCCGAGCGGGGCGCTTTCCGCACATGCCTTCACGGCCGTACTACGTCGCACTCATCGTCGGGATTCACGGCCGAGCAGCAGCTTCGCGGTGCGCTCGGTGCGTCGACCTTCTGATTGTGGTGGGTCTCGACGATTTCGATATCGAAACCGGGCAGCGCTTTTGCGGCCTCGGCGGCAAGACGGCGCAATACCGCCACACCAAGCAGTAATTCGCGCTATGAATGACGGGCGCCTTCTCGCCGAGCGCGCGAATGCGACCCATTTCCGCTTCGTCGTAACCGGTGGTACCGCTCACAAGCGCTGCACCCGTGCGATTCACGTAGGCCTCAACCAAGTCGAGCATGCCCTTATGGGAGAATCGGTGCGACATCGGCCGCAGGAGTCGCGTCGGCGAGCTCATCCTTGTTGTCGATGCCGATAACGCCCGTAAGCTCGAGCGATTCGTCGGCTTCAACAAGCTCGCGAATGATGGTTCCCATGCGGCCATCGCCGATAACAAGTACTTTAGTCATGTTCGTTTCCTTCAACAACTGAAAGCGGCGGGGGCACTAGATAATGCCGGCATTCTTCATGGCAGCGGCAATCGTCGCCTTCGCCGCGTCGCTCGGCTCGCACAGCGGCTGGCGATATACCGCCTTGCCAAAGCCCATAAGCTCCAGCGCGTATTTCACCGGAATGGGATTCACTTCGCAGAACAGCGAATCGACCAGCTCAATACCTGCAAGCTGGGTTTTCAATGCGGCGGCATGATCGCCCGCGAGCCACGCGTGGCACATGTCGTGCACTTCCTTTCGGCTACATTTCGCCCAACCGAAATAACGCCGCGACTGCCCAACGCCATCATGGGCAAAACGATCATCGCCGCCCGAGAACGCAATCATCGGACAGGTAGCGCGCGATTTTTCGTCCCGCATAGCCAAATTGCCCAGAAGCCTCTTTGATGCCGAAAGCGTTGGGATGCTTCGCCAGGCGCGCGACATTCTTCTCGGAAATAGAGGTACCGCGACCAGGCACGTTGTACAGGATACAGGAATATCAACCGCATCGAGCACCCGTGGTGAAATGACGGTAGATGCCCTTTCGTTCGACTTGTTATAGTACGGCGTGATAAGCAGCAGGCCATCGGCGCCCATCTTCTGGAAACTCAGGCTCTTTTCGAGCATGGTCTGCGCGTACTGTTCGAGCCGCTTCCCGCGATAACGGGCACGCGTCCCGCCACGCGATCGACGACGAACCACCTCGTCGTCTTCCTCATGCGACATGGTCGACGATTCGCCCGTGGTGCCCAACGTGAGCAGGGCATCGGTTCCGTTTTCCAAATGGAAGTCGACCAGGCGGCCAGGCCTGAAGTCAACGCTGCCGTCTTCAGCGAATGGCGTGACGAGCGCCACGATGGAGCCGCTCAAGCCTTTCATGTCTGCCATGTTCTTTCCTTTCGTTGTTTCAACAAACGACGAAGTGCTCGACGCTGCGAGGCTGCCGGGCGCTTCGTCTAGCCCTTTATGCGCTTACCCTCGCGTGGTAAAGGAGCTCGGCCGCGCGGCGGGGCTCTTCCGAAACACCGGGCGGTCTCTCGCTGACCTTCGATGGTCAGACAGCGCTTATTTCCGTTTCAACTTCTCTGCATCGTACGGGGCGTTCTGCAGCAGCTCGTCGCAACCATACAGCGTCGCGAAGTAGTCGGCTGGCGTCTCGGCGCGGCGAATAAGTTTCACGCTGCCGTCTTCACGAAGCAGCAGCTCAGCGCTGCGCAGCTTGCCGTTGTAGTTATAGCCCATGGAGTGGCCATGCGCGCCTGTATCATGAATCACGAGTACGTCGCCATCCTCGATTTCGGGCAGCGCACGGTCAATCGCGAATTTGTCGTTGTTCTCGCACAGGCCCCCCACCACGTCGTACACGTGGTCGCACGGCGCGTCTTCCTTGCCCGCCACGGTGATATGGTGATAGGAGCCATACAGCGCTGGACGCATGAGGTTCGCTGCACACGCATCGACGCCGATATATTCCTTTGTAAATATGCTTGTGGTGGATGGCCGTGGTAACCAAAGCAACCGTATGGGCCCATCATAAAGCGACCCATTTCCGTGAAAATCGCTACATCGCCCATACCAGCAGGCACGAGAATCTCCTCATACACGCGGCGAACGCCTTTACCAATCGCCTGAATATCGTTCGGCTCTTGGCCGGGCTCGTAAGGAATGCCCACGCCGCCCGACAGGTTGATGAATTCAATGTGCGCGCCCGTCTCTTGCTGCAGCTGAACAGCCAGATTGAACAGATGCCAGCGGCGAGCTCGGGGTAATAGTCGTTCGTCACGGTATTGCTGCACAGGAAGGCATGAATGCCGAAATGCTTGGCGCTTTGGCCTTGAGTGTGGGAATGCCTCGAACAGCTGCTCGGTCGTCATGCCGTACTTGGCATCGCCCGGGTTGTCCATAATGCCGTTCGAAATTTCGAAAAAGGCCACCGGGGTTATAACGGCAGCTGATGGTTTCTGGAATGCCGCCAATCGTTTGTTCGAGGAAGTCGATGTGCGAAATATCGTCGAGATTGATAACGGCACCCAGCTTTAGCAGCCGCCTCGTAGTCGGCTGCGGGGGTTTCATTCGACGAGAACATAATGTCGTGGCCCGAGATGCCCATAGCATCGCAAAGCTGCAGCTCAGTTGCCGAAGAACAGTCGCATCCACACCCGTAATCGCGCAGGATATTGATAAGGAACGGGTTCGGCGTGGCCTTTACCGCAAAGTATTCCTTGAAGCCTGGGTTCCACGCGAATGCGTCGCGCACCGCCTCCATGTTTCGACGAATGCCCGCCTCGTCATAGAGATGGAACGGCGTGGGTAATGCTCGATGATCTCGTCGAGCTGGGCCTTCGAAACGAAGGGTTGCTTGTTCATGCGCGTCGCCTTTCTCAAAACCTGCGCGCGGCCCGGCGGGGAAAAGGGCTCCATCCTGAGCCGCATAATAAAAAAAGCCAGCAAGGCACGGCTCACTGGCGTCGCATGCGCGGCCAGCGGCAGCGCAAAAACATTTCACAGCAAGATAGCGCACCTGCGATTTCGCAGACAGTCTTGCGGGTGTTTCCTGCAGCCCATTCGCGCGCCGCGCCCGGCAACGCGAATTCGGCGGGTTTGCCTCGCTTTGGGATCAACGCCTGCCGACTTCCCCAAGGCCCATCGCACCCGCGCCTCTATCGTTCGAATGAAACTATCACTTTAGTGCACTAAAGTCAAAGTGCGAAGGCTATAATGCGCGAGAATTCAAGCGAACTTTTAGACGAAGAGGCACTATGAACGAATGCGAACCTTGCAGCGGCGTGTTTGCCGAACCCACGCTGGCTGACCTCACGCAATACCGCCGCGACCTGCACCAAATTCCGAAGTTGACTTCGATTTGCCGAAAACCATCGCGTACGTGCATTCGATTATCGACAAGCTGCCATGTGAAGTGTTCGAGCCGTGCGCTTCCACGGTATGCGCGTGGTTCGATCGCGAAAAGCGAGCACGCAACCGCCATTCGCACCGATATGGACGCGCTGCCCGTGACCGAAAAATCGGGAGTGCCGTTCTGTTCCACGCATGACGGCAATGCACGCATGCGGCCACGACGGGCACATGGCCATGGCGCTCGGCCTCGCGCGCCATATCGCCGCGCATCTCGACGAACTTGAGCGCAGCGTGCTCATCGTATTCCAACCCGCCGAGGAAACCACCGGTGGCGCGCAGTTCATCTGCGAATCGGGGTGTTCGAGAAATACCACGTCGACCGCATTTTCGGCTTTCATTTGTGGCCCGATTTGCCGAAAGGCCAAATCGCAAGCCGCCCTGGTGCGCTGCTTGCCGCCACAAGCGAAAGCACGTTCACGTTCTTCGGCAAAGCCACGCATATCGCCAAGGCCGAAGATGGCGCCGATTCCATGGAGGCAGGCATGCGCTTCATTCTCGAGGCGTACGACTACATGGCGAAGCGTGCGCAGGCGGAACCCTGCACATTCAAATGCGGCCTGCTCGAAAGCGGGCAAGCGCGTAACGTGATTTCATCGCGCACGTATATTGAAGGCACGCTGCGCACCTTCAGCGAAAAATGGGCGCTGAAGCGAAAGCGGCGCTGCGCGAGATTGCCGAACGTCGTGCCGCGGAAGCGGGCTGCACCGTCGATGTCGACTTCAGCGAAGGTTACCCGCCCGTAGTGAACAACGAGGAACTGTTCGAGCTTGCCTCGCGCCACATCGATGTAACCGAACTTCCCAAGCCGCTGCTTATCGCGGAAGACTTCGCGTTCTACCAGCGCCACCTGCCCGGCGTATTCCTTCTATTGGGAACTGGCACGGGCATTCCATTGCATGCCGACACCTTCAATTTCGACGAGGAAGTGCTCATGGCGGGGCTCGAGACCTACAAGAAGCTAATTCGCATTCCGTAAAGCAAACCGAACCTGCCGCAACGAGCCGCCCACTACGAACCGTATGCCATATAAAGGAAAAGGCCAGGCAGCAACAGCGCCTGGCCTTAAAAATATCATGGTGCCCCCGGGCGGATTCGAACCGTCGACACCCGCTTTAGGAGTACGTGAGCATGAAAGATACCTATATTGCTCCATAGTTACTGATGCTTATATATAGCCAGGTAAATATCATGTTTTTAATTATCCGCAGTTGGGGTTAGATTTTTTTCACCCATTTTTCACCCAATCATCGATTTGCGTGTGTGAAAAAAAACAGGGTTAGGCTGAACGACGAAGTTTTCTTCGTCGTTCAGCCTAACCCCTGTTTCTACGCAAAGGACCTCCTTGATTCCCGGAACCATCAAAGACAACGCCAGAGGATGCACGGAAAAGACTAAGAAAAACGGCGTTTTCCGCCTCTATTTTTCACTCGGGAAAAATTCCGAAACCGGCAAGTACATGAGGACTCGAAGATCACCTTCCACTGCAAAAAGCAAAAATCCAAAGAATTGGCCAAAAAGAATGCGAGAAAGCACTGGCTGAATATCGCAAAGAATTAGAGGGCGGAACCGAGACATCGACGCCCCCGACAGCCTGCCAACTATTGCTGGAACTTCCATGCCATGCGAAAAGGCACTATGGGATCACCGCTCTCCTACGAACGAGAAGAGCTCGACATCAGGCATATTCAGGAGCTGTTCGGCGATATAGACATTAAAGACATCAAGCCCGGAGACGTCAGAAAAGCCTATTCCGCCTCCCGAGAGTCCGGCAGATTTTCCGAAAGCAAAATCCGGCGAATACACGTGAAGCTAAGGCAAGTCCTCCAGACGGCGGTTGACGACGACATAATTGCAAAGAACCCCTGCCAAGCAGTCTCCTCCCAAAGCGAAATATCGAGGCGAGGAAGTCACTGAACGAGGATGAGGCATCCAGGTTTCTCCATTGCCTTTACAAGGAGGAGCAGTCGCCTTGCGTGGTTTGCGCGGTAATCCTCACTTTCCTCGGCCTAAGAAAAGGCGAGGCCCTCGGCTTGTCGTGGAGAGATTTGATGCGGAACGCCGCCTCATATCCATCGAGCGCCAGTACACCAACGACAAGACCGAGCGCCCCCTAAATCGAGGCAGAGCAGGCGAACAATTTCCGCCGCGGAGGAATTGGTGGCATACCTTGAGAGCTGGAAGTCCAAGCAAGCGGTGGTACTCGCGAAATACTCCATCGCCCAAACCGAGAACACCCCTATCGTCCACAGCGTCCATATAACAGAAAAGGATGGCGGAAAGAAGGCCCAAGCCGGAAGGGTTGACGGACACAACTTTAGTCGATGGTTCCGCGATTTCTGCGTCGACAATGGCTTTGGGTCATATGAGATCATCGACAAGACTTTCGTTCGAAATGGGAAGACCCATTACCGAGGCCGCCACTATACGGGATTGGTCCCCCACGAGCTCAGGCATACGAATGCCACGTTGCTCTTGTCGTCCGGAGTTGACTATAAAACAGTGCAGACGAGGCTCGGCCATGCGGACCCGTCGACGACCCTGGCGTTCTACGCCCACGCCCTGGAATCGCCCGACCGAGCCGCGGCGGAAGCCATGCAGGATAAGAAGAACTACTACAAAGCGGCCGTAGCAGGCAAGCCTGCTAGGCGTTCGCGCTGGTGGCGCAAACGATATCTCCCAAAACCGCAAGATTACACATAAATCGTAAACGCCTCGTAGTGCCTACGCGCCCACAGAAATCGCAGGCAGAATATTGCGTTCGGCGCCGACACGCGCACGACGTAAATCACGGTTCAGCAACATATAATTGCGACGGCGTTGCATAAGCGACACACTCGCGTAGGCAGCCATTATGAGTTATCCATACGGTCGAAGTCGACCATCGGCATAGAGATATCGAGTCAGGTAGCAACGAGGGAAAATCCTCCGCAATCGCACGATGGCGCCCAATCAGGAAGGAGCAAATGAACCGACGCCAACAATCTAACAAACCTCGATGTCAAACCACCAGATGCCTTCCAAAACGAAGTGGCTAGATAGTTTTGCCATTCCGGAATCGGCCCTATGAATCCTCGTATTACTTCCCAATCGCGCCACCTTGATCGACCCATGCGGGCCAAGCGCTACGATTTACACCAAGCGCTCATATCGATACCGAACGCTCACAAGCACCGCGGCTGGAAGAGGTAGCGTGGCAAAGCCATCGCGGCACGACCGTTATAGAGCACCACCAGAACGCTTGAGAGCGCGTGCGAGCTGCAAGGGATGAATCAATCGCATATCGGCGCCGCGGGCTTATCGGGAGCAACAAACAGGTCGCTCCCGACGCCCCTCGTTCTTAACCGCCCTATCTTCCGTAGATAAGCTTTACTACTAGGCATAACAACACCAATAGACCTTTTTGGTGGATACCCTTTCCAGATTTAAGACACTTTGGGAATGCCCCCAGAAGCCTTTTTACGGTGAATAGTGGGGCTACGCAGAAACCTGCGCTCTTTATCGTTCCACACACAGGAGGGTAATCATGAGGGAACTGTCAAGAAGGAATTTCTTCACAGGCATGGCGGTTACGGGCGCTCTGGCAGCAGCCAGCTTGGCGGTTGGATGTTCGCCAGCAAAGAACTCCAGTGATTCTTCGACCGCAACTGCCACCGAAGAATCCAATTCACTTATTCGAATAACTATTACATTCACGAAGACCTCAAGGACCTCGCTTTTCCCGACGCGGGCGAAATTGCTTTCGTAGCCGATGAAATCAAAGACTCCGATATAACTGAGGAAGTTGGTTGCGACTTTTCGTTATTGGCGCCGGCCCTGCCGGCCTGTGCGCTGCTGCATCTGCCGCCGATAACGGCCTCAACGTCGTACTACTCGAAAAGTCTTCCGTCATTTCGGCCCATGCAACATGCCTCGGCAATTACAACTCGAAGGTCATGCAGGAAGCGAATTTCCCTGTAGAGGAGCAAACGGTTTTGATTGCGCCCGCGTCGCATCCCAGTTCCGTTGCGACGAAGACGTATGGAAGATGTATTTCCGGCGTTCGGGCGAAGCCGCCGATTGGCTGCTCGACACGGTCATGGACGAATCGCACAAAATGGTATTCCCTGTTACCGGCGATGCAACCGTCGGAGGTTTTCGCTGGTTGGATAGCTGGTTCATGTGGCCAGGCGGCCAATCAGGCTTCCAGGACGCTTTCGAGCGCGTGCGCGATTTCTGCATCGAGAAAGGCGTCGACCTTCGCTTCAACACAGCCGGTGCGCAGCTTATCACCGACGGCAATGGCGAAATCATTGGCGCATACGCAAAGAGCAAAGACGGCAAATTCATTAAATCACGGCCTCTCGCGGCACATTGCTCGCAACGGGCAGCTATGAGTACAATAAAGAGATGATGGAGAAGTGTGTGCGTCCGCGCGACCGCATGGCATTCTCGTGGTGCAATCCATGCACGGGCGATACGGGCGACGGACACATGATGGGGCTTGCCTTGGGTGCCGCCATGGACGACTATCCACATTCGGTCATGATGGACAATACGGGCGCTAAAGACGGCTCGTTTTATTCATTGGCGCTGTTCGGCACCACGCGCTTCAATGACTCGGGAAAACGCTTCTGCAACAACCACCTGCCAAACAACTTCATGGCAAATGCAATCCAAAACCAACACGGTGCCCACGCATTCAATATTTGCGACTCGCAAATCAACGAAAAGCCGCGCTTCTTATGGGCGGGGCACCGTTTGACCTCCAGGTAGTCATCGATAAGTTCGTGGATAACAGCGTTAAATGCTCCACCGTCAAAGAAGTAGCAGACGTCATCGGCTGCGATGAGGCGACCATTCAGGCATCCCTTGACGAATGGAACGCAGCATGCGATGCCGGCGTTGACGAACAGTATCAAACCGCGCCAACCTTCCTGCTGAAAATTGATACCCCGCCGTATTACGTTATGGAGGAATCGGGGCGCTCCTCGCTACGACAGGCGGTCTTCGCGTAAACGAGAAATCCGGAAGTGCTCGACCGCGAGGGTAAGCCGCTCAAGGGCCTGTATGCCGCCGGCAATGTTTCAGGTTCAATGTTCTACGACACCTACCCGCATCAAATTTCCGCAGTAGCACGGGCCGCTGCCTTACTTTCGGCTACCTGCTTGGTCGTAGGCTTGCAGGCCTCGAAGGCTAAGGCTTCCGCTGTGCGGTAAATTCCCCCTCCGCCACGGCTCCGATGCAAAGTCCGCCGCATCGGAGCCGTTTTTATTCAATCGGAATCGACTCAATAAAGTCGATCATCTTGCCTATCGCGCACATCCATCTTTCGGTAAATCGACGTGATATGCGCCTTCGTGGTGCTGCGGGCCATATAAAGGTGATCGGATATATATGGCACACTCCTGCCCCTGGTTATCAGTAGCATAACCTCCGCCTCGCGTGGAGACAATCCGTAGCGCTCAATCGCAAAGGCGACACTTCTGCGCAAATTCGAGCGCGCCAGACACATTCGGGATGCCTGATTCAGCAATGTCGCCTTCAGTCGGGTCGTCAATCCGAGAAGCGTCCTGCGAGCCAATCGCCCCAATAGATACAACCAGAAAAAAACACTATGCCCAAAGCAAGGGGTGCTTTCATCAACTGCCATATTTAATTTTAAGAAAACCAGCCCCAGAAACATGCCCAGCGGCATTGATAACGATTCCGCCAGACGTCCGTAGCAAATTCCTTTAATTGATTGCAGCGCGTTCTTCTAGAGGCATTGCATAACACCAAAAATAGAAAATATCCATGGGCATACGCCGACATAAAAGGGAGAAACCCGCATTCGCATACTGACTTCAAGGCAGAAAATCACAATAACGCCGAGCATCGCGGCAGGAAGAGCAAACCTGAAAATCACCTCGGCACTTACTTGCTTTTTTCGACACGACGATTATCACAGCGGCCAGAATCAATATAGCGAGGTACACGGCAATGAAACGAAATGGTATCAAGGTGGCTCGGGGCGCTATCGGCCATTTTTATTACTCGGCAAATCCAAAAGAAGATGCCGAAAAGAAACATAGCAAAACACGCTATGCCTCGTTTCAGATTTAGCCGCGTATACGAATCCGCCGATTCTTTTCTCGAAGGACATCTGCCGGCATTACAAATAATTGCAAGCGCCCACGATGACGGCAAGAGCAAACACGCGGACGCCATTTGGGCCCATTCGGGCAAGGTCAAAATCACAAGATAAAGAACACCGCCGACGACCAAGGACCCAAGCGAGCATAGCGTTCTTTGCGGCAAAGTGAGCGAAACGAAGAAATAGCCCCACATTACGGTGATCCATGAAGTGGTGAGGCCAGTGAGAACGCCACCAAACGCGATAAGCGCTGCCTGAAACGCATGAGAAACGACAAAAAGAGAAGACCGAAAGCAGCATCCCGACAAACGAAGCAACGACAATAGCGACATTTACGAACGTCACTTTATCGAGGCAGTTGTGCCTCTCGTTCATAAACCGGGTGACTATGTAGCCGACGATATTTCCCGTGCAACACGCAAAAGCGAAGACCATGGCGCCATTGGCAATATAGTGAACACCATCGCTCCAAAAGAGCCATAGAATACGAGGAAGCTCCAGGTAAACGTCAAAGAGAAACCCAGTATCTTTGCATTCAGGGTTGAAAAAGAGCGTCCTCGAATCGTCTAAAAGGCTTTTAGTGTAATGTTATGTGACATAAGAACCGTTTCAATTATGGTCAGCTCCAGGTAAAAGGCATTTCTTTATTTTATAGCCGCACGTCAAGTTTGCACGGGGTAACTTTCGAATCTATCCGCCGCATAGCAAATATAGCGATAAAAAAACGAGGTGCCAAAGGGGGCTATCTTGATTTTCGAACGCCCGCGGATAGAGATAGGTGCTTTAAAACAGGCGGCACCGCTATTCGCAAAAAGTGACGGCGATAGCGGCGAACCCACCCTGGACCCGGACACGGAATATAGTGAAGACGTGCGAGCATCGCGACGCAACTCAACATAGAAGCAAAAAGAGTCAACGATGCCGTCACCCTATTGACAGTGTGCGTCGATACGACGAGGAAGTAAGCAACTCCAACCCAGCCTCCCACGTCGCATTCTTCTGGCGCCGCCCCGAGGCTGTCCGCGACACGCCGCCTACAGGCCGATCTCCGCAAGGACCTTCTTCAATTCCAGCGCCCAGCCGAGCTGGCGCTCGATATAGCCCGGCCATGCGCCCTCGTTGCCCCTTTATAGGGCATCCATCCTGGTAGCGCAGGCCCGAGGCCTTCTTCGCGTCGAACGGAATGGCCTTGAGGCCGAGCCGCCCCCTCGAACAACACGCTATTTTCGATAGCCTTGTGGCCTATGGATTTTATCGTCGTTGACGTAGAACTCGACGCCTATCCTGCCCTTCTGGGTGTCGATGAGCAGCGCGATGTGGTATGCCGAGGTCCCGCAGCGCAGCGTGGTCCAATGGTCCTTGCTGGGCTTCTGCGGATTGAACGCCTTCGTGAATTCCGGCTTCGAGAGCGCGATGTCGCGGTACTTCGTCCAATACGAGAGCTTCACGCGCTCGGTGTCCGACAGGCCCTCGCTGAGTTTGATGGCCTTCGTCCACTCATTGGGCTGCTCCACGACGTTGAAGCGCGGCGCGGGAAGCGAGTCGCCTATCGCCCACAGCTCCACCTCGACCAGGAAGAAGCCGAAGTCGCTGTCGGTGTGCTGGTTGAGCCACTCTATGGCCTGGCGGTGCTCGTCGCGCGCGCGGGCTACCACCACACGACCACCTGGGCGCCCCTTGCCGGCCGCGTAGGTGATGACCTTGCCCAGGTGGTCGTGATTGGTGTCCTCGAGCTGGTTCTCGATGACCACCTTGCGCCCGGTGCCGGATTCCTGCGCGTAGATGTCGACGTTGAACGAGCCGACGGAGGATTCCGTCTCGATGAGCTCGAGCTCGATGCCGACCTCGCTACCCAAGAGCGCGAGGTTGGGCTCCTCTGAGAGCCATTTCGTGAAGTCGTGCGCCTCGTGCTGCCACACGTCGCGCAGCTCGACCCTCCTAATCTCTCCCAAGTTGTATTTAGCCATCCGTCATCCTTCCGAGCGCCAGTGAACCTCCAAACATTGACTAAAAGCAAGGTTACCACGCAGGCTCCGCCCGTGGACCACCACGATAGCCAACCAAGACGAACGAAACGCACCTTAGCCAGCACCGACAGACAGCCACACTAAGCCATTCTTCATCACCGTACTCCTATATAATCGTACAAAGGTTCGATGTTAAGGAGTGAAGCGTATATAAACAATCGAAAATACCCTTGCAGGAAAATGCGGAATACCGTTCGAATGCAACAGATGCTATGTAGAAGTCGAGCATGGCCGAGGGATGTCGGCTCCATGCTCGGTGAAGTTTGAGAACGGCTTATCGTGGCACATTACCAGCGTATATCAGAAGACAGAATACGGACGGGAGTTCTTCGGTAACGTCTGCACATTACGAGGTTTCTGTAGGCGGGGAGATCAAGGACCTGTGGGAAGAATACGGACGATGGTTCACCCGGAAAAGCGACCTCACCATGAAATAACGCCCTTCAACTACAGTGAACCCCTATAGTTGGACAGACAATGTTCTGCTTCTCCTAAAGGGGTCTCCTGCGTTAGGGGGTTTGATTTGCTGAGCAAGGATTACTCTGCCGAGTTCAAACAGCGCTTTGCGGACAGGTACGCCGACGGCGCGACCATCGCCATGCTGCAGCATGAGTTTGGCCTTACGAAGTCGACCGTGAAGCTTTTGGAGGGGAGAGGATCGACCAAGGCGGCGTCGGGGCTATAGACAGGCCGAGGAAGAACAACCGCTATCCCCAGGAGTTCAAGCTTCGCGTCGTCGAAGCCTATCTCCGCGGCGAGGGGGACTACAAAGCCCTCGCTCCGAGCATGGCGTGCGCAACAGCGCGCAGATACGAGACTGGGTGAAGCGGTACCGAGAGGGGAGGCGACGACGCCCTCGCCGTCCACCCGTCGGGGCGAAGGAGGAAGGAGCCCGCGAGCGAGGAGACGCTCGAGCAGCGGTGCGCCCGCCCGAGATGGAGGTGGAGATCTTAAAACGAATGGCCGCCTCGGCGACGGCCCTCTCGGCAGCAGGCGGAAGCACGAGATAGTGAAGTCGCTGAGGCGGGAATATCCGCTCTCCACGCTCTTGGAGCTCATCGGGATGCCGCGTTCCACCTATTACTACCACGAGGCGAACCTCCCTCAGACAGGCAGGCAACCGAGCGGCCGGCCATAGTGGAGATATGCAAGAAATCCCAGTTCAGATACGGATATCGACGCGTTGCCGACACTCTGCGCAAAGCGACCGGCGTTCGCATCGCCGACAAGACGGTGCTCAAGGTCATGCGTGAGGAGGGGTTGCTGTGCCGGACCCGCAGACGCAGGAAATACCGCTCCTACATGGGCCAGGTCGGCAAGTCCTCCCCGAACCTGCTGGCCCGCGACTTCCGAGGCGGAGGACCCGATGACCAACTGGTGACCGACGTCACCGAATTCAAGGTGGGCGGCACCAAGCTCTACCTTTCGCCCGTGGTTGACCTCTACAACGACGAGGTCGTCGCCTACTCGATATCCAGGTCCCCGAACATGAAGATGGTCCTCGAGATGTTGGCGGGCCTCGAGGGCAGACTCAATGGCGAAGGCACCCCGTTGCTGCATTCGGACATGGGCTGGCAGTACCAGATGCCCGCCTACAGACTCGCGCTCGAGCGGATGGGGATCGCCAGTCCATGTCCCGCAAAGGAAACTGCCTCGGCAACGCGAAGGCCGAGAACTTCTTCTCGATGGTCAAGACCGAGCTTTACTACGATTGGGAGGAGACGACCCCGATATCTTCGAGAGGGATTTGGAGAAGTACATCGACTGGTACAACAACGTGCGCATCAAGAGGCGCCTGGACGGAAGCAGCCCGGTCGAGTACAGGCTCAGCCGGGCCGCTTGATTCACTTCTTTTGCCGTTCAGGAAACGGGGTCCTTTGCACAACATGGATGAGGTTTTCAATATTTTTTCCATGCCCGGAGGGTCCCCTTCTTACCCGTAGGGCGTGGGAAATGTTGGAAACCTCATCCAGGTTGATTTTCATTGTTAGCCGGACACTTGCGGCGCAAATAGGGGTTTTCGCAGTTAGCAGGACGGGCGCGTGAGCGCCGTCCTGCGTTTTTCGGGTCGATGCGGTTCGGGTCAAGGGAATCGGGCGTTCGGCTGGGTTTGGGCATGGCTCCGCCGGCCCGCGCGGGTCGGATTTCGGACTCATCCGGACGGGCTGGAGGGCCTCGCGTGTTCGGTTTTCCAGGCGCAGGCTACGGCGCCAGCGGCTCCCTCGCCGCGTTCGCGGCGGGCGGCCTCGATCGCCTCGAGCGTCATGTTCAGCCCGTCGAACAGGACCTTCTCTATCCCCAGCGCGTCGAGGAGTTCCGCCCGTCGTCGCCGAGGGCGGCCAGCAGCATGTCGATGGCGCACATGCCGCCCAGCGCCGGCCTGGGCTCGGAGTTCAAGTGGGACATCAGCACGGCGCAATCGCGGGCCGTCAGCCTGTCGAAGCTGACGCCGCGCCCTTTGGGCAGTATCTTTCGCACTTCGACGTGGTTGCGCTCGCAGCCGCCCTTCTGCTGGGATTGGCGGACGTCGCGGTAGTACACCGAGCATCGGCGCTCCGACGCATCGAGCGCGGAGCGCTCGATGCCGTCGCAGTCGGCGAACTCGGAGCCGTTGTCGGTCAGGAGCAGGCCGAACAGCCTGGCGTATGCCGCGGGCGCGGCCTTCTGCAGCGAGTCGAGCCGCTCGCGGACTGCCTCCGTGGTCTTCTCGGGCATCGGCAGCGTCAGCTGGAGCTTGAACGGCCGGGGGGTACAATGTGAGCAGACACTGCCGGTCGGTCTTGAGCCCCACGACGGTGTCCATCTCGCAGGCGGCGGCGCGATCCTCGTCGGGCAGTCCCATGAACGCGGCGTGGGAGCGCGCCTCGCCGTGCGCCGTCGACTTGCGCGGCTTGGCGTGCGACCTGGGCTTGTAGCCGCACTTCCTGCGCAAGTCGAGGTTGCTCATCCCGGCGTAGCCGCGCTCGATCCACCTGTATATGGTGGACGGCGAGGCCTTGACCTCAGCCGCCCTGGCCAGCGCGATCTGCTCGGGCGACAGCCCGCGCGCGACGTCGGACCTTATCAGGCCCATTATGTATTCGAACTCGGCCTCGTCCCGGTCCACGCCCATCCTGGATTCGCGCAGTTCGGCGTCGGCGAGCGCCTGCGCCCTGGCCGCCGAGTACTCGCAGCGCCACGGCCGGCCGCAGTGGTACCTGCGGAACCTGCACCCGTTGCAGCAATGCGGCCACGACAGCAGCTTCGGGCACGCCCCGTCGGGCGCCCCGGCGGCCCTGCCGCCCTTGCCCGGCCCTCGCGACACAGTGCGGTTGCGCGCCACCTCGTCGGCGACCGTCGACGGCGATCGGCCCAGCTCCCCTGGCCATCTGCCTGCAGGACTTGCGCTTGTCGAGGCCTCTCTGGATCGCGGCGCGCTCGGCCCTGTCCAGCCTGCGGTACGGGTTGGTTGCCTTCTTCCTCATGCTTTTCCTTTCTCTCGGGAGGGCCTTCGGCCCCCGCCTCAGAAAGAATCCTCGAACTCAGCCGGACATGTCCGGCTGAGTTCGAGAACGAAAGCTAAGCGTTCGGATGAACTCGCAAATTAACTGAAACCTCATCCATATGCAGGAACGGTGTTTTCTCCATAGAATCTCTTTTCACCCACTTTTTCACACACTTCTGCGTTTTCGAATTCAGCGGTAATAAAAAGGTCAGGTGAGAAATATCACCTGACCTGCGGTTTTAATGGTGCCCCCGGGCGGATTCGAACCGTCGACACCCGCTTTAGGAGAGCGGTGCTCTATCCCCTGAGCTACGGAGGCATTTGAAAACCTTGTTATTCTAGCATGTCTTTCGCGTACGCGGGAGGAAGGTACGCCTCGCTTTTATCAAGCGAGCAGATGTTGACCATAAATAACAGCGATCGCGACCAGAGTGAAGCTTCATCGATCACGCCCCGCTCAATCATGGCGTTTTCTTTTGCGGCTGGGCAACGAAGCGAGGCGAGCCGCGGCGATTGGGGCATAATGCTTTAGAAGCTCAATTATTTTCGCATTCTCGAAAGGCATTGCATGCTGCAACTCAAAGACGTATGCAAGTCATACACCACAGCCGACTTCACACAGGTCGCGCTCGACCATGTGTCGCTCGCATTTCGCGACAACGAATTCGTCGCCATTTTAGGGCCCTTCGGGTTCGGGCAAAACGACCATGCTCAATATCATCGGAGGCCTCGACCATTACGATTCGGGCGACTTGCTCATCGATGGCATCTCCACCAAACAATACCGCGATCGGGACTGGGACACCTACCGAAATAATCGCATCGGCTTCGTCTTCCAGGCATACAACCTCATTCCCCATCAAACCATTCTGGAAAACGTGGAATTAGCCCTCACGCTTTCGGGCGTGTCTCGTGCGGAGCGACGTGAGCGAGCATGCGCGGCGCTCGAGCGGGTAGGCCTTCGCGAGCATATCAACAAAAAGCCAAGCCAGCTTTCTGGCGGCCAAATGCAGCGCGTCGCCATTGCGCGCGCCCTGGTCAACGAGCCTGAAATTATCCTAGCCGACGAACCCACTGGCGCCCTCGACTCGAAAACGAGCGTGCAAATCATGGATTTGCTCACCGAAATCGCCGGCGACCGCCTGGTAATTATGGTGACGCATAACCCCGAGCTGGCCGAACAATACGCTACACGCATCGTGAACCTCGCCGACGGCGTTATCAAAAGCGACACGCGACCCTTTGACCCCGACGCAAGCAATGAGCCACGCCGCGAAGCCAAAGCCGCACGTCAAACAAGCATGTCGTTTTTCACAGCGCTTTCGCTTTCATTCAAGAACTTGCTCACGAAAAAAGGCCGCACACTCATGACCGCTTTCGCGGGCAGCATCGGCATTATTGGCATCGCGGCCATTTTGTCGCTCGCGAATGGCGTGAACCAATATATCGCGAACGTCGAAGAAAACACGCTTTCAGAATACCCGCTGCAAATCCAAGACCAGGGCTTCGACATGACCAGCATGATGACGATGGGCATGGGCGGAGCGAGCGACGATTCAAACACAGGCACAAACTCGCAGGCAAACGATGCGACCGCTTCGAGCAATTCGGGCAAGCCGGTGCATGAATCAAAAATGATCACAGGCATGTTCTCGAGCATCGGAAGCAACGACCTCGCATCGCTGAAAGAGTATTTCGACAACGGCGGCACCGACATCGACAGCTACGTGAATTCAATCGAATACGGCTATAGCGTTACTCCGCAGATTTTCAATTCAAACACCGACGACGGCGTACACCAGGTAAACCCCGATAAATCGTTCGCGAGCGTGGGATTAGGCGCATCGAACAACGGCATCATGTCGTCGATGATGAGCACGAACATTTTCTACAAGCTTCCCGCGAACATGAGCCAGGTCGATAACCAATACGACGTCGTCGCAGGCCATTGGCCTGAAAATTATGACGAGGTCGTAGCAGTGCTCACGCCGAACGGCAATGTGAGCGATTTCATGCTGTACTCCATGGGCTTGCGCGACCATAAGGAACTCGAAGAAATGGTGCGCGAGTTTGCCAACGAGGAAGAAGTGCAGGTGCCCGACAGCACGCTCGACCTCGACTACGACGACCTCATGAATGTGGAGTTCAAGCTCGTCAATGGCGCCGATTTCTATCAGTACGACAGCGATTACCAGGTTTGGAAAGACAAGAGCGGCGATGCCGACTACATGAAAAGCTTGGTCGAGCACGGCGAGACATTAAAGGTATGCGGCGTAGTGAAGCCGAAAGAGGGCGAGAAGATTACTTCGCTTTCAACGGGCCTGTATTACTCGAACGATTTGATCAACCATCTCATTGATGAGGCGAGCGACAAGCAAATCGTAAAAGACCAGCAGGCAGACCCCGCAACCAATGTGATTACGGGCAAATCGTTCGCTGAAGAAGAGGATGAGGCGAAAGATGGCAATGGGTTCGATATGTCGAGCCTGTTCACAATTGACGGCGAAAAGCTGCAGAGCGCATTCACGTTCGACGAAAACGCGCTGGCCGCAGGCCTCGAACGCCGACCTCTCGAGCAGCATGGATTTGTCGGGGGCCAGTATCGACTTGTCCAACATGCCAGCATTCGATGCTTCGGGCGTTCAAATCGACCCGAGCAAGATTGACATGAGCCAGTTAAACCTCGACTTCAGCAATATCAAGCTCAACTTCGATGGCGCCCAACCCGATATCAAAACCGATGTTCTAACCCGAGGCGTCATGGATATCATGGGCGCGTACCCCTCTTGGCTCCAGGAGCAAATCAAAGGCGACCACCCTGAATACGCCACCGATCAAAAAGCGGCAGTTGAGGCGTATCTCGCAGACCCCGCCACGAAAGCCGCCATGGAGAAGACTATTGCTGACAGCATCGATTTCAGCGGCGTGAGCGAACAAATCCAACAGCAGCTGCAAGAGCAGCTTTCACAGCAACTGCAAGCGCAGCTTCTACCCGCACTTTCTGCAGCTATTTCGCAGCAGTTGCAAGCGCAGCTTTCCGTCGCTATGCAGTCATATATGCAAACAGCAATGACGCAGGTCATGACACAATATGGAACAGCGATCCAAAACCAAGTCTCCTCCGCGATGACCACCTACATGTCCACCCTTTCGGCAAAATATGTCAAAAGCTATGGGCGTCGATGAGAGCGCTTTTTGCCGACGCATTCCAAATGAATATGAACGAGCAGGAGCTTTCCGAGCTCATGGCGAGCCCTCATGTCGACCGAGCAGAGCAGCTACGATAACAACATGAAGAAGTTCGGCTGGGCCGACTACGCGAAGCCGGCGAGCATCGACATTTACCCGAAGGATTTCGAAAGCAAGCAAAGCGTGATTGACATCCTCGATGGTTACAACGACAAAATGAACGCCACTGGCGACGAAGATAAAGTCGTGAGCTATACCGACATCGTGGGCGCACTCATGAGCAGCGTGACTACCATCGTGAATATGATCAGCTATGTATTGGTAGCATTCGTCGCGATTTCGCTTGTGGTGAGTTCTATCATGATTGGCATCATCACCTACATCAGCGTGCTTGAACGCAAGAAAAAATTGGTATTTTACGCTCGATTGGTGCGAGCAAAGGGCGATATCAGCCGCGTGTTCAACGCCGAAACCATCATCGTCGGTTTCGCGGCAGGCGTTATCGGCATCGGGCTTGGCTTTGGCATGCATTCCCGCGAATGCGATTGTATACTCGTTATTTGACGTGGAAAACGTCGCGATCCTGCCGTGGCAGGCTGCAATTGTCCTTGTCGGCATAAGCGTGTTGCTCACATTCCTGGCAGGCCTCATTCCTTCAAGCGCCGCCGCGAAGAAAGACCCAGTCGAAGCGTTGAGAAGCGAATAAGAGGGCTCGCATCAATACCACCGATACGCAAGACCTCGGCCAATAATGTGCTAATGAAACAAGAAACCCCGCAGATCGCACGACTGCGGGTTTCTTCTACATGCCCATCGAATAAAGGAAGGGCTCGATGGGGGCAAGGGAATCGCGAAGAAATATTTTCTCGACTACGCTTTCGCGGCAGATTCACCAGCCAGGTAGCCATGCGTTGCGGCCAGGCCATTCGAACCGCCGTGCAGCAATGTCTCATAGCTGGAACCAAAACGGTAGCCAACCGTATTGCCGGCGGCATACAAGCCAGGAATGGGGTCGCGATTTTCATCGAGCACTTGCAAGTTCTCGTTGCAGCGAACACCGCCGAGTGTGCAATAGAACAGATACGTCATCTTCAGGCTTGGTACGGGCCGTCGTCAATCGGATCAAGATAGCGCTTGGCCTTCATGTAATCGGTATCTTCGCCCTTCTCGCACATCTCGTTGTAGCGTTTCACCGTGGCAACCAAAGCGTCGGCGGGAACGTTGATCTTCTTGGCAAGCTCTTCAATGGAATCGGCTTCATAGTGTTCGGTCTTTTCAATATCGAACACCTGCGCCCGCCTGCTCTTTGTTGTAGCCGAACGAAGAAGGCATGGCGAAATCGTTGGTCGGAATAATCTGCCACACATAATTGTCGTCGCCCGGAAGGTCGGCAATCAGGTGAACGCTGGTCAGAAGCGACGTGCATTCATTCATAAAACGCTCGCCCTTGCTGTCAACCAGCAAATGGGGGAACGAACGCCATGCGGTGGTCTGCCAGAAGCGTAGCCGGAACGGTCTTCCATCTGGCCGCCGGCCCAGCACAGCATTTTGTGGCCAAGGCCATCGTCCGATAACTTCATCAACGGGGTCATCGCCCATATATGCGTTGTACGAGTTGTTCTCGAGGGCAAATTTCGCAAGCTCTGGCGAGAAGAAGCGATTCACCATAGCTTCGTTCGCGCCGAACTGAGCCCGTGCACATGACGACGCCCTTACTGGCCTTGTAGTAAACCTTCTTATCGCCCTTGCTGGCAATAACGCCGGTCACTTTGCCGGAATCGTCTTTCACGATAACTTCGCCGCGCGTGTTGTAGTCGGTGATAACGCCCTCATCCTCAAGAAACTTGTGAATGTTGTGGGTGAAGTCGGTAAGGATGTCGGTTTTCTCGAGAAAGCCACGCCCGTGGAAATATAGGAATTAATTTCCTGTGTGGGATCGGGAAGATACCTTCAAGCTCAGCGGCTGGTAATACTGGCCATAGGGTTCGCAGAAATCCTTCACCAGATTATCAAAATTTCACCCGAACGGTTTGCACCACACGGCATTGAGTTTCATGTCAGAGCGATACTGCGTGAGGTTGAACATCTGGTTCGCAACCTGCACCTTGTCGTATTTCGGCAAGCCTTGCGAAAGCTGGGTCTCGGGTTCAAGAACGAGATGGTCATGCCGCCAATATGAGGTGCGCCATTGCGTTCGATGACGTTCACCTTAGCGCCATTTTTCACAGCGCCATACGCAGCCATGGAACCAGCAAGCGCAGAGCCAACGACCAAAACCTCAGTCTCGACCGTTTCATCGCACTGTTCCGGAGTCAAATCGGGCGCTTCCCAGCCATGCCATAGGGTCGTATTCGGCGGAATCCTTCGCTTTCGCTTTGCTTTCGCTCGCCGAAGACGGCGAAGAGCACCCCGCCAAAGCGGCACCGCCCAAGCCAAGAGCGCTCGCAACCGCGCCGGCCTTCAAGAAATTACGCCTTGAGATATCCATGTTTCCCTCCTGTGGATTCCCTTGTTTGAACCGCCCTCCCTGGCGGCTCCCTCACCACGAATTCTGCGATGAACGACCTGAAAATGAAATCAACAGCTTTTTTATGTTTTGAAACAAACCGAGAATGCTCAAACACCTTGACCCCCAAGCGCCGGTGAGGGAACCTATTTAGAAGGCGCGGTTGGGGAGCCGCACCCATGCAATAAGCCTATGGGAGGGATGGCTTATGGATATCAAAGTTTGCCGGTATTTCACTACCCTTGCGCGCACGAAAAGCTACGCCCGCGCGTCGCGGGCTTTCTTAACAACACAAGGCCTTTCAACATCAATCAAGCGCCTGGAAGCAACGATGGGCGTACCACTTATCTCGAATGGATCAGGAACGCTTGAGCTCACGGAATACGGGAGGATTTTCTATCAACGCGCTTGCGCGATACAAAACTGAATACGACCTTATGCTGGATGAAATCAACACTTTGCAAAGGCGCAGGTCGGGCAATATATTGTTTGCCGTTTCAACAGGTCTTACCAACTCGCTTCCCCATGACGCCATTGAACGGTTCAACGAGCAAAAGCACCACCGGGGCGCATGTTGAAATAACGCGCGACCTCGTCGACTACGATTGCGAAAGCAATCTATACGAAAAACATGTGATTTCGCTTTACTTAACGACCCTATAGACCACACTATGTTTTCGTCGCTGCCCATTTTGAAAGACCGCATGCATCTCGTAGTGAAAAGCGATTGTCCCCCTTGCTCCGAAAGCTATGATTTGCGCTTCCGACCTGAATGGACTCACTATTGCATGCGTTACGCCGGGTGAATTCAAAACAAGCAAAAGAACGAACCCATTATTCGCGAAGCGGCGCCCGATGCAAAATTCATCTACTCGACCGAAATGATTGCCGTGCTAGAAGCTGCCATGCAAGGTCGCGCAACGCTGCTTATGCCCAGACCACATGCGACGCTCTTCGAGAAAGAAGGGCTCGTAGGCATTCCAGTCGAAGAACTCACCTGGGGTTTCGGTGCTGCATGGCGCACCGACCGCACCTTAAGCCCGCAAGATGAAGAGTTTCTCGCGTTTCTAAAGCAGTACCAAAAGTTCTATTGTTAGCGAACATTTATTCGATAATTTGATATAGTTTCCCCATCAGCAGTGTCCGCATCTTGCGGGTTGCGCCTTCCTGAAAAGAAGGGTTACCCAATGAATATGGTAAGGGGATGCGGACAAGGTAAACGACGAATGCCCCTAACATTCATTAAAAGCAAGAAGCTCGCAGCTATCATGGCTGCGAGCTTCTTAATTGACTCGTTTCAATAAGAAAGGGGTGGCAAGATTACCCAGCCACCCCACAGCATGCGTTTTTGCCGCATCCACACCCTCTACGAGCTTCTCCTCACCGCTATAGGTAAAGAAAATGAGGATCGACGGCCAACCAAGGAATTCGGTACAACGAGCAACGACCGAACAGCAAATCGCCCGCCAAAGGCCTTTGCGGGCATCGGCAATGAGCACCGTTGGACAAAACTGCGCATCGTTTAGTCGGCATACCCGTTCGGGTTCATCGATTGCCAACGCCATGAATCGGCACACATGCGATCGAGGTCGTATTCCGCAACCCAGCCGAATACGTCTTTGGCCTTCTGTGGGTCGGCATAGTTTTCCGCAACATCACCCGCACGGCGTGGCTGAATGTCAACGGGAAGCTCACGGCCGCATGCGCGGCTGAACGCCGCCACCACATCAAGCACACTCGAGGCCTTTTACCAGTGCCGGGTTCACGACCTCAACGCCCGTCTTGCCATCCATCCAGTTGAGCGCCGCGACATGGCCGCGTGCCAAGTCAACCACGTGGATGTAATCGCGCACACCCGTGCCATCGGGCGTGGGATAATCGTTGCCGAACACGCGAACGGCTTTCATTTTGCCAATCGCGACCTGTGCGACATACGGCACGAGGTTATTCGGAATGCCCTTCGGGTCTTCGCCGATGAGGCCGCTTTCGTGCGCGCCAATGGGATTGAAGTAACGAAGCAGCACAACATCCCATTCGGGGTCGGCGGTGTGCAGATCGGTAAGAATCTGCTCAATCATCCATTTCGTCCAACCATAGGGGTTGGTGGCCGGCTTCTTTTTCGCAGTCTCGCTCAAAAAGGCACGCTATCGGGCTCGCCATACACCGTGGCGCTCGGGCTGAACACAATGCGCTTGCAGCCATGCTTGCGCATGACGTCGCACAAAATGAGCGTGTTGGTGATGTTGTTGTAGTAGTACTCGAGCGGCTTTTCGACGCTCTCGCCCACAGCTTTGAACCCAGCGAAGTGAATAACGCCGTAAATATCATTCTCGGCAAAGATGCGCTCGGGTGCGTCGCGATTGAGCACATTGTCCTCGTAAAACTTCATGCGCTCGGAAGCACCCACCGGGCGCTTGCCGTCGGCTTCTGCCTGCTTCACGATTTGAGCGATGCGATTAACGGCCTTCTCGCAGGAATTCGACAGGTCGTCGATAATGACCACGCCATAACCAGCCTGGAGCAACTCGACGCACGTATGGCTGCCAATAAAGCCAGCGCCGCCAGTGACCAGGATATTCTTAACATCAGACATATATGTCCCCCTTCTTGGTTGAAAACCGCCGAACGAAATCGCACGACAGCGTTACGCACAACCATCTCGATACGCGAGATTGCGAACGACGTTATTCTACACCGCATTTGAGGGGCGGGCCTATCCACAGGAAACCCGTTCCATTATGCGGAACGCTGTTCCAGGCTTTGGACAAATGCCGCCAAGCGATTCAATCCTTCTTCAAGGTTTTCCATGCTACAGCAATATGACAGACGCACGAATCCTTCGGCGGCAAAAAACAGAACCGGGCACAAGCGCGACGCCCTTCTCTGCAATGAGACGCGTGCAGAATTCATCCGAAGACATGCCAGGCCAATTTCTCGATAGAGGGAATACATAGAAGGCGCCGCTCGGGCTCGACGACATCAACCGATTTCCCTCAAGCGAGCAAGCACGTAGTCGCGGCGGCCGCGATACTTCGCGCGCCGGCGCACGTCTTCCTTCAACGCTCGAATCGCCGCGCGCTGCAAACAGAAGAACCGACGACACCATATACTGATGCATTTTTGCGATTTGTGCCGAAATCGGGGCATCGGCCACAACAACCAAGAGACGCCAACCAGTCATGGCCGTACGGCTTCGAAAAGCTGTCGCACACGATAATGCGGTCGCGTAGTTCGCCATAGCAACTCGCAAAGCCAAGGTGCATGCCTTCGTCGCTTTTGTACACGCCTTCGTAACGAGACTTGTATACACATCATCGCAGATGACAAATACGTCATGAGCTTTTGCGAATTTCGCAGCCACATCAAGGAACGCGGATTGAGCACGCAACCCGTGGGATTGTTCGGGGACGTGAGCACGATTGCCTTCGTGCGTTCGGTTGCCGCCGCCAAGCTGCCCAACGTGAGCTGAAATTTGGTTGGACGCGTGTCGACGGGAACGAACGTCGCGCGATTTACCAGATGATCGATTCATACAAACCAAACGCCGGCGTGGGTACGAGTACTTCATCGCCAGGGTTAAGAACGCTCGAAAGCGCCGCAAACAACGCTTCGGTCGCGCCGCAGGTCACGATGATTTCGTCTTCACCATAGGCAAGGTTGCGCTTTTCCATGTGACCGAAATCGCCCGACGCAATTCCACCGATGCCGTTATTGGGCGGATAGTGCGTTTCGTTTGCCGCAAGAGACTTCGCTTCTTCCTTCACGGCATCGGCGGTATTGCCGTCAGGTTCGCCGAGCGTAAGCAGAATGCACCCAGGCGTCTGCTTCGCGAACGCCGTAATGCGGCGAATGCCCGAAGGCTGCAGCTGCGCAAGCGCGGTATTGGTGGTCAGGGCCATAAGATTCCTTCCGTACGCACATCTTCCAGCATTGTACGCGCCCTTTCCGCAGACGCGACGAAGCCTTAAGAAGAAATAGGCCGCCGAAGCGGCCTTTTGGCAGAATTGCGGTTGTGAACGGTTGTTTCGGCGCTCTCGCATTCTCCTTAAATAGCAACACTAGTTTGACCTGGGGTTATGCGAAAGGCTTTTCAGAACACCCGTTATATCGAGCGTTAATTGAATTTTCAAACGCAAAGCTCCTCGATTTTCTTTGCAGTTAGTTCTGCAATCACTCACCTTGGTAATTGCCCTAGAACCAAGGAGAAAGGTGATTGCCATGCCGGAAAAACCGAGGAGCCATTTCAATTATGACGACAGATGCGCCATTGAGGAAGGGGTGAGAGACGGGCTGAGCGCATCAGCCATAGCGCGACGCCTTGACGTGTCTCCATCTTCGGTGACGCGAGAGGTCAAGTCGAACCGCTGGGCCAGAGAGCCGAAGCGCAAAAGCGTGAGGCAGGCGCGCAAATGCGGGGCCTATGACGATTGCCGCAAGAAGAGGTCCGTCTGCGCACGATGCCTGCTCGTCGAGACGAAGCGGCATTCGTGCAAGCTTTGCCCCGCCGTGGTCTGTTGCGACCTCTGCCCCGACTTCGTGCCCCGCGAGTGCCCGCCGTGACAAGATGGCCCTATGTGTGCGCATGCGCCCAGTCGAAGAAATCCGCATGCGACCTGCCCAAGTTCCGTTACGACGCCAGAAGGGCGCAGGAAATGGCGGACGCGCGGCGCTCGGAGTCGCGCGAGGCGTCTCCATCACCGAAGAGGAACTTGCCCGCATGTTGGACATCGTGGTGCCGCTCATCGAAAACGGACTCAGCCCAGAGGCGGTATGGATGTCGAACCCCCGATCTGCCGGTGGGCTGCCGCACCTTCCGGTCTTGATGGAATCGGGCATAGTTCCCATTCCCGCGATCGCGCTGCCCGCAAGGTCCGCTGCCGCCCGCGCAAAAAAACATGGCCCTGCGGCGGCGCGTCCTGGTCGCGAGTATGCGGATTTCTTGGCGCTTTCCCAAGAGGAGAGAGAGACTCTGCAGTGGAGGTGGACAGCGTCATCGGCTATGCGGGCAATCGGGCGCGCATACTGAGCTTTCACGCGGTGAGGGCCGTGTTCCAGTTCTACCTGCGCCTGGAAGGGCCCGGGAGCGCCCCGTGGTGGAGGCATGCGACATGCTGGAGCGGTTGCTTGGCGGCCCCGAGTTGTTCAGGGCGGCATTTGGCGTCATGGTTGTCGATAGAGGCGAGGAGTTCGCCGACTGGGAGGAATTGAGCGCAGCTGCCTTATCGAGGAGCAAGCAGGTGCCATGTTTACTACTGCGATCCCATGCGGCCTAGCCAAAGGGCCATTGCGAGCGCAACCATGCAGAGCTCAGGCGCATCCTGCCGAAGGGCCGCAGCGACTTCGATGCACTTACGGGTCAAGACCTTTCCCTCGCCGCCAGCCACATATCCTCTAATCCGAGGGCCAGCCTTGGCGGCAAAAAGACCCATCGACGTGGCAGCCGCCCCTGCTTCCGGAAGGACTCCTCGATGCTCTGGGAATCACGGCGATACCCATAGAGGAGGTGATCCTCAAGCCAAGCCTGCTCGCCCATGCCGTAGAGCAGTAATTTTGCGCCGACTTCTGCAATTCAGGCCCGGGGGTCTGCGTCAGCGTGCTCTTTATCGGGGGGTCGGATTAGCTTGCCGGTGCTATTCTTTGCATTGCAGAAGTGAACGCAAGAGAAAACACCCCTGTTCTTGCAGGACTTAACGCAATCTTTGCGTTAAGTCCTGCATTTTGCGATTGGGATTTCAATCGACCCCGTTATATCGAGCGTTTGAATCGTTCACAACCGCAAATTTGTGCCAAAATTCGGCAAAACGGGACTAATTTCGGTCAGCGATGTCGACATACTCGCGCGCGTGGCCCGTTTTCTTGAACGCGGGGCGCATAATGCGCTTGCCCGAGACGATTTCCTCAAAACGGTGCGCGCTCCAACCTGCCATACGAGCACTTGCGAACATCGGCGTGAGCAATTCACGGGAATGCCCAGCGTAGAGTACACGCAGCCGCTATAAAGGTCGACGTTCGCGCAAATATCTTTGCTCTTGCCAGCCTCGGCGAGCAGCTGCGGCGCCAGACGTTCAATAATCTCGAGCAAGCGGAATTCTGCTTCGTGCTCAGTGCCCACAACCAAGCGCTCCGCATATTTATGGAGCAACTCGGCGCGCGGGTCGGAAAGCGTATACACCGCATGGCCCATGCCATAGATAAGGCCCGTACGGTCGTAAGCTTCCTTGCGCACGATTTTGCGCAGGTAATCGGCCACCTGGCCCTCGTCGGCAATGTCGGCGACGTGCTGCTTGATGTCGTCGGTCATGCGAAGCGTGCGATTGTTCGCGCCGCCATGGCGCGCACCCTTCAAGCTGCCGATTGCCGCAGCATAAGCGGAATACGGATCGGTATCGGCGCTCGTAACGGCGCGGCAGGTAAACGTCGAATTATTGCCGCCGCCGTGCTCAGCATGCAACATGAGCATAATGTCGAGCGTTTTCGCCTCGGTATCGGTGAACTGCCGATCGGGACGAAGCATCGACAGGATAGTCTCGGCGGTCGACTGGCCCGGAATGTAATGGTGAATGAACATGGAGTCGCCGAAGAATTTATCGCGCATCACATGATAAGAAAGCACCATGATGCGCGGAAGGCGCGAAAGCAGCATGATGGCCGTGTCGATTTCATGCTCCGAGCTGCGGTTTTCTGCTTCATCATCGAAGGCGTACAGCTGCAGCACCGCGCGGCTCATAGCGTTCATCAAATCGCGCGTAGGCGGCTTCATGATGTAATTCGCCGTGAAGCCATCGGGCAGGTCGCGCTGGGCGGCGATAAGGTCGTTGAAGGTTTTCAGCTGTTCGGCCGTAGGAAGCTCGCCCGCCATAAGCAGGTATGCCGTTTCCTCGAAGCCGAAACGGTTTTCAGCAACAGCATGGTCGACCAAATCGGAAATGCTGTAGCCGCGATATGACAAGCGTCCGCGGTCGGGAACCTTATCGCCCTCAGAAACAACGTAGCCATGCACATTCGAGATATTCGTAACGCCAACCACAACGCCCGTGCCGTCGGCATTGCGCAAGCCTCGCTTGATATCGTAAGTGGTGTAATAACACGGATCGATTGAATGGCATTTCTCAAAGTCGGTGTAAAGCGGCAAGCTTTCCTTCATGAGCATTAACCCTCCCGGCGCCAGAAGCGCCCACAATTTACTGCAAAGAAAAGTGTACGACGAGCTTAGCGCAGTTCAGACGGCATATCGGTAAACGAAATACACTTGTAACGTAGCGGTGCGCCGCCGCTTGACCCCACGAATGGGAAAGCGGCGGCGAATTATCGCGCCACGTTTAAATCAAATGAGCGAACAGACCGCTACGAAGCTTCGGTTCAAACCACGTCGACTTCGGCGGCATAAGGCGATCGGCGTCGGCCACATTGAGCAGCTCGTCGATCGACGTGGAAACATTGCGAACGCCACCGCGGGGCCATCGCCGCGCGCATCAATGCGGTTCACCTTGCGTTCGAGCTCGCGCAGGCCACGAATTCCGCCCACGAACTCAATGCGCTCGTCGGTACGAGGGTCACCGATTCCCAGAATGGGCGCGAGCACCTTTTCCTGAAGAATCGAAACATCGAGGCCGTCAACGGGGGTCGTTGCTCTCGAATTCAGGCTTCACGCCAAGGCCGTACCACTCGCGATCGAGGTACATTCCCACGGCGCCCTTATCGATTGGCTCGAGCTGGGATTCTTGCGTATGGATAATCTCGAACGGGCCGTTTTCGCCAGCGAGGGCATTCAGGAATTCATCTTTGGTGAGGCCATTGAGGTCGCGCACCACGCGGTTGTAGGCAGAATCGAAAGCTGCGACGCGGGGAAGAGCACGCTCATGAAGTAGTTGAATTCCTCGGTTCCGTCGTAACCCAGATTCGCCTCGCGGCGTGCCAAGCCGACTTTCACGGCTGACGCCGCTCGATGGTGGCCGTCGGCAATATAGGCGCACGGCACCTTGGCGAACGCCGCGACCAAACCGGCATACGCTTGAGAGCAGGCGACTTCCTCCGACGCTGCAGCCATGCGCCATACGCGATGCGTGACGCCATCTTCACCAGTGAAATCGTAGAGGGGCGCGGTTTTCTTCACGGCCGCAACCAAAATATCGATTGCATCGGAATCGCGATACGTCAGGAAAATAGGACCCGTTTGCGCATCGAGGGCATCGATGTGGCGAATGCGGTCGAGCTCCCTTCTTCTCGAGCGTGTTCTCATGCTTCTTGATAACGTTCTCGAGGTAATCATCAATCGCGCAGCACGCAACGACACCCGTTTGCGAGCGCTCGTTCATCGTGAGCTCATACAAATAGAAGCACGGCGCAGGCTCAGTGACGAACGTGCCATCGGCGCGACGCGCATCGAAGAGCTCGCGAGCTTTCGCATACACCTCGGGGGCATACATATCGGCATCAGCAGGAAATTGCGTTTCAGGACGATCGATATTGAGGAAAGAAAGCGGCTCACCATCGACGGCGGCGACAGCCTCGGCTCGATCGTACACGTCATAAGGAAGAGCCGCGACCCGGTCGGCGACACTTGCAATTGGTCGAACAGCAGCAAACGGTTTAACAATCATGTTCTTTCCTTAGCAATGATCCAGGTCAAACAAATGCCAGCGAGCATGGGTTCTGGCGAGTGCGATTCGGGCGTGGGCGCGGCGACGCGTACTTCGGTACGCGAGCCGGGGCCAAAGCCCGAAACGTGCCGTCAGAACCCAGCGCAGCGTCGAGCAATTACGCCGTTCGTAGAACGGCGTAATTTATTTAATAACGCGCACGCGATAAATGCTCGGAATCTGCTTCAGAGCTTCGATGGTCTCGTCGTCGAGATGCTCATCGGTGTCGAACATGGTGTAGGCATTCTCGCCAGCACTTTCGTTCGTCATACGCTGCACATTGGCGTTGTCTCGAGCGAGCACTGCCGTAATTTGGCCAATCATATTCGGAACATTCGCATGCAGGCAGGCAACACGGCTCGCCGCACGCGCTTTGCCCATGGAGCAAGTGGGGTAGTTCACCGAATTGGCGATATTGCCGTTCTCCAGGTAATCCTTGAGTTCGGAAATGGCCATATCAGCGCAATTCGCTTCAGCCTCGCCCGTACCAGCACCCGAGTGAGTAGTAATGAACGTGTTCGGCATAAGCACGGTTTTCCGGGTCGCGAAGTCGGTCGCGAACCATGCGATTTTGCCGGCACGCAGGGCGGCATCGACGGCATCCTCGTCAACGATGGTCTCGCGAGAATAGTTGATGAGCACGGCATTGGGGGCAAGCAGGTTCAACTGCTCCTCGCCAATCATATGAATCGTGTCGGCCTTCGAGGGCACATGCAGCGTGAGGTAATCGCGGTCGCGGCACGCGTCTTCGAGCGTCGATACGCGCTGAACCTTTGGGAAAGCGCCCACGCATGCTCGACCGAGATAAACGGATCGTAGCCATACACGTCCATTCCCAGATCGGCGCAGGCGTTGGCGACCTTCGAGCCAACGTTGCCCAAACCGATAACAGCAATGCTCTTGCCCTTCAACTCGCGGCCGACGAACGCCTTCTTCGCCTTTTCCGCATTCACAAAATATCGGGGTCAGCAGCGTTTTCGCGCACCCAATTCATCGATTGCACAACGCCACGGCTCGAAAGCACGAGCATCGCCAAAACGAGCTCTTTCACGGCATTGGAGTTCGCACCGGGCGAATTGAACACCACAACGCCCTTCTTGGCATATTCCTCAATGGGAATATTGTTCACGCCGGCGCCGCAACGCGCGATAGCGCGAATGCTTTCAGGCAACTCATAGCCGTGCAGGTCGGTCGAGCGCATGAGAATCGCATCGGCCTTTTCGGCTTCGGGCACGAACTCGTAGCCGTCGCCAAAAGTAACCTGGCCGTCTTTCGTGATGTCGTCGATGGTTTTGATATAGCGCATGGAAATCTCCTTTTAGATTATCGAACCCATATGCCGAATCCGACGGAAGCCTTCGATTCTCGAAGACCGTGACGACCGTCGATTCCCCGGTAGATTCAAGGTTCGTATTGCAACAATGATTACGTGGTCGAAGCATAACCACCCATCGAGCGCCCGACTAGCCAAAAGGCGGCGGGCGTGCGCCAAGAGGCGTACGCGGGTGTGCGAATCAAGCCTGGCGACGCCACGCTTGAAAAGAAAATGAATTTGGGGCGAGGTCTCGCCCTAGATAGATCGCGAACTCGCGGGGTTGCGCAATTCAAAGTCGCGCATGAAGTCTACGAGAGCCTGCACGCCCTCGATAGGCATGGCGTTGTAAATGCTCGCACGCATTCCGCCCACGCTGCGGTGACCCTTAATATTCTTCAGACCGGCAGCATCGGCTTCCGCGATGAATTTCGCATCGAGTTCAGCGTTGCCCGTAACGAACGGCACGTTCATAAGCGAACGGTCTTCCTTGCGTGCGGTGCCATGGAACACATCGCTCTCGTCAAGCGCGTTATAAAGCAGCTGAGCCTTGGCGACGTTGATGTCGCGCATGCCCTCAAGACCACCCTGTGCCTTAATCCACTTGAAAACTTTTCCGCATACGTAAATCGCGTAGCACGGCGGGGTGTTATACATGCTGCCACCGTCGACATGCGTTTTGTATTGCAGCATAGTGGGAACGTTCGGCAAATCGTCGGTGGGGATAAGGTCGTCGCGAACGATGGCAATCGTGACACCCGCAGGACCCACGTTCTTCTGAGCGCCACCATAAATGAGGCCGTACTTGGCCACATCGATAGGTTCGCTCAAAAAGCACGACGAAACATCGGACACCAGCGGCACGTCGCCCGTTTTGGGCAGCGAGTGGTATTTGGTGCCATAGATGGTCTCGTTTTCGCAGATGTACACGTAATCGGCGTTCGGATTCACCTGCAGCTCGGCCACATTGGGCACATAGCTGAAATTATCATCGGAAGAATCACCCAGAATACGGGCATCGCCAAAGCGCTTCGCCTCCTGGTAGGCCTTTTTGCTCCAAGAGCCGCTCACGATATACTCGGCAAACCCGTCGCGCATAAGATTCAGGGGCACCATGGCGAACTGCGTAGAACCGCCGCCCTGCAAGAACAGCACCTTATAGTTATCAGGGATACCCATGAGGTCGCGCAAATCGGCTTCGGCCTCTTCAATAATCGCCTTGAAAGCTGAAGATCGGTGGCTCATCTCCATTACCGACATACCGCAACCGCGATAATCGAGCATTTCTTCGGCAGCTTCACGAAGCACGCTCTCGGGGCAGCACCGCGGGACCCGCGGAGAAGTTGTAAACCCCTACCCATGTCGATGACCCCCCTTTTCTTCAACGAGAGATTTTTAGCGTCTAAGTACGATATTGTAGTTCAAATGCGAGCGAAACAGTGCACTTTATTTGGCTAGAGTGAAGAATTCATCGAATCATCCGTTCCCCCTTTGCGGGATGTGAGGAGTGGACGGTTCGCTATCGTTCGCCTTCGGCTCACGATGCGCTCACCTCGCTGCGTTTCATTTTGAAATGAAGAGCAAGGATGAACGCAGAGCCATTTCCTCACGCATCCCGCAAAGGGGAACAAGAGGGTCGAATGCGCTGAAAGCGATGGGGACAGAAAGACTCGTCCCTTGATCTTTCCGCATACCGCGAGAATCGCCCATGAAACAACTTTCACGAGAATGAGATGCAGCAGACTTCCAAGACCACGCAAAGATTAAGATCGCCCCCAGATTTCTAGGGGCGGCCGAGCAAACCTATTCGATTCCAAGCACCTGCATCACAAGCAGCGCAACGGTGAGTATCGTAACGACAGCGACGGTAAACCAAATGATTCCCCGTCCGACGATTCCGCTCGCATATTTGCCCATGATGCGCTTGTCGGCAGCAATAAGAGCCATGAACACAAGCAGCACCGGCAGCACAACACCATTGATAAACTGGGCGGTAAGCATGATATTCATAAGGTTGAGACCCGGAATAAGCACCACGATCGCCGAGAACACGATGACGGAAGTGAAAATGCCCTTGAACATGGGCGCTTCCTTCCACGTGAAGTCGACGCCAGCTTCCCAACCGAACGCTTCGCAAATAACGAACGACGTCGTAAGCGGCAGCACGCACGCAGCCAGGAAACTCGCCGCGGTAAGGCCAGCCGCGAACAGGATTTGCGCATATTCGCCCGCGAACGGGGCCAGCGCGGTGGCGGCATCTTGCGCGGAGTCGATCGAGATGCCCTGAGGATGAGAGCACCGCGCCCGTGGTAACGATAATGAACCAGGCGACCAAGCAGGCAACAACCGTACCAGCCGTCACATCAACCTTCTGCAGGAACATTTCCTCGTGGTCGGTTCCAACGCCTTTATCGACAACGTTGCTTTGTGCAAAAAACATCATCCACGGCGCAATGGTGGTACCAATCATTGAAATAACAAGCGAAACGAAATGCACGTTCGCAGGAATCTGCGGCACCACGGTAGCATGGGCAACATCGCCCCCAGTTGGGACCAGCCAAAAATGCAGCAACGATGTACGTCACGAACACGAGGGAAATCAGCGAGGAAAATCTTCTCGACACTTTTGCAAGCTTCCCTTCACCACGAGCAGCCACACGATCACGGCGGAAATAGGCACGCTTACCCAGGTAGGCACGCCGAAAAGCCCCCCATGCCCGATGCAATACCGGCAAATTCGCTGAACGTCGTAGCGACGTTGCCAATAAGCAGCGCGCACATGGCGAATGCAGTAAGGCGAATGCCGAAGCGCTCGCGAATAAGGGCGGCGAAGCCTTTGCCCGTTACCGCGCCCATGCGAGCAGCGGTCATTTGTACGACGAGCAACAGCACGCGCACATCACGGGGATAACCCAGAGCGTGGCATACCGAAATCGGCACCCGCCGTCGAATACGTCGAAATGCCGCCCGCATCGTTACCGGCCATGGCGCTTACGACGCCAGGACCCATAGCTGCAAGCACGAGCAGGAAGAACGGCTTCTTCTTTTCGTCGGCCGATTCCTCTGCGACAGCAGAATCGGATGAGGTTTCCGCAAGTTCGTGCTTTCCCACCTTGCGCGCGGCATATTCAGCCTCGCAGCGTTCTTGCATGACCTCGTCATACGTCGCATCGCGACGCGCGGCGGCCATTTACAGTACCCCCGCGATTTCGAGCACGATGAGCGTATACACGGCAAGAGCCGCCGCACCGCCGATAACGCCGGCAACCACCGTAAGGGCGCGTGACGTACTCTTTTCGCTCTCGGTGCTTTCTTCCATGACCTCCCATGGCGTCGTCGACAGTAACCAAGCCAAGCATGCGTCCCGATTCGTCAACGACAGGCAACGCGACCATGTCATATTTCGAGATATCGGCAGCAACCTCTTCTTCATCCTCATCGGGCGGCACAGAGATGATCTCGGTATACATGATGTCTTTGAGCTGTGATTCGCGATGCGCCAGCACCAGCGTGCGCATCGAAAACACGCCAACGAGCTTCTCGGAGTCTTCCTCGAGCACATACACGAAGTGAACGGTCGGAAGTCTTCATCGAGGGCACGCAGCACTTCAACCGTGTCAAGCACAGTGTCGGTTTCCTTCATGGCGACAAACTGGGTGGTCATCATGCCGCCAGCAGTGTCGTCCTTATAGCCGAGCAGGAGCGAATCTCGGCCGCATCCTCAACACCCATCAGGCGAAGCAGCGTTTCAGCCTTTTTCATAAGGAAGGTCACGAATAATATCGGCCGCATCGTCAGGGTCCATTTGGCCCAAAAGGCCGGAAGCCTCACGGTCGCCCAAGTCATCGAGCGTTTCAGCCTGGTATTCATCTTCCAACTCGGCGATAACCTCGGCCGAACGCGCGTCGTCAAGGTGCTTGAACACCTCGGCGCGCTGCTTGGGGTCGAGCTGCTCCAGAATGTCTGCGACGTCGGCAGGATGCATCTCGTTCAAGCGGCGGTGCGTCACGGAAAGCTGCACCTTGGACAAGTCGCGATCGAGCAGGTCCATATAGTTCCAGGCAATAATCTTTTCGTCGATTTTCTTGCCGAAAAGCTTCGCCGCGGTCACAACAGCTTTCTCGAGAAGCGGATGAAGGCCGCGCAGAATGCCGCGCACGCCAACTTCGGCGCCCAGAAGACGCAGCTGCGTGCCAGAAGGGGGAGAGCTTCAAGTCGTTAACGCGCACGAGTTTGAGGCCTTGTGTGTCGACGATTTGCTGGTCGAGCAAATCGCGGGCAAGCAAGACTTCGTCAGGCTGCAGATAACTGAAGCGGAATGTTGTAACGACTCGGTATTAAGACGAACTTCTTCTTCTGAAAAACTGTCGACGTATTTACGCCAACTAATCATGAACGGCGTGCGGCCAGGGCCTTTAAACGCCAAAAAGTAATGCGTGGAAACATCTCGCCCGTGGAAATAGCGAGATCAGACACAACACCGAGCTTTTCTCCCGTCGAATCGTATACGGGATTACCCAGCATGTTGGACAAAGTAGAGCAAAGCTTGCCTCCTCGAACAATGCGGCCTGAGGCCCACGAAGGAAAGCGGAGGACCTCAAGGTTAGCGAACTATGTGTTTTCGAACCTTCAAAATGGCCCTTTTCTCCTAGACAATAAAAAGCCCGCTCTCGCGGCGCAACTGCTATCGGCTAATTTTAATCCGATTTTTGCAATCGGCGAGAAACAAAAGTGGTGCGCCGTGAGGGATTCGAACCCCGACGTACTGATTCGTAGTCAGTCCTCTATCCAGCTGAGGTAACGGCGCACTTCATAAGCAGCTCGATAATAATAACCCATACAGCCTAGAAGTCAACGAGTTTTGAAAAAATTTTTCAAAAACTAGTGGCCGACCGGGTTTGCCCCGATCGGCCACCTTTCTCCGAGTGACTATTCGTCGTCTTCAGGATCGGCCTCGTCTTCAACATCGACGTCGGCTTCAACCTCGGTGTCGTCGGCATCGTTCAAGTCAGCGGGTTTCGTTTTCATCGAAATCGTCCGCATCGTCGTCTTCGTCGCCGTCTTTCTTCTTATCCTCGGTCGCGATGGCGCAAGTGCACACCTTGTCGGAATCAGCGACGTTCATCACGCGCACGCCCTGGGCGGAACGTCCCAGCTGGCTAATGCTCTCGACGGAAGTGCGAATCACGACGCCTTCCTCCGAGATAATCGCCATGAGCTCATCGCTTTCCTCGACGACCTTCATAGCCGTAAGCTGGCCCTTCTTCGCCGTCATGGTAATGGTGAACACGCCCTGGCCGCCGCGGTGGTGCAGCGGATAGTCGGCAACGGGAGTGCGCTTGCCATAACCCTTTTTCGGTGATTACGAACAGCTCGGTGCCCGGGCGGGCGATTTCCATGCCAGCACGCGCAGCGCCAGCGGGAACCGTCATGCCGCGCACGCCCATGGTGCCGCGGCCCATCAGGCGAACCTCAGATTCGTCCCAGGTAATCGCTTTGCCGGCGCTCAGGAAACCATCATCACGCGCTCGCCTTGCTTCACGGCGCGCGGCGATGAGATTATCGTCTTCCTTCAGGTTGATGGCGATAAGTCCATCGGCGGCTGCGATCATAGAGGCTCATGGAGGTCTTCTTCACCATGCCTTGTTCGGTACCGAACATGAGGTATTCATCCTCAGGGAAGTCTTTCGTCGCGATAATCGCCGCCGAAATGGTCTCGCCCTTCTCCAGCGGCAGCAGGTTCACGATCCGCCGTACCGCGAGCATGGCGGCTCGCTTCCAGGAATTTCGCAAACCTTCAGGCGGTAGACCTTACCGCGCGTCGAAAGAACTGGCACGTAGCTATGGGTCGACGCGATGAACAGGTGCTCAACGAAGTCGTTGTCTTTCAAACTCACACCCTGCATGCCCCTTGCCGCCGCGCTTTTGCTGGCGGTAAGTCGCGACAGGACAGGCGCTTCACATATCCGGCCTTCGTCACCGTAATAACCATGTCTTCCTCAGCGATGAGGTCTTCGACATCGATATCTTTGGCGGCGGCGGAGAAGCTGCGTGCGGCGGGGCGTATTGTACTTCGCTTTGATTTCGAGCAGCTCTTCCTTGATAACCTGACGCATGAGGTTCTCGTCGGCAAGGATGCGCTTGAAGTAATCGATCTTCTCTTTGAGTTCCTTCAACTCAGCCTCGAGCTTGTGACGCTCCAAAACCAGTGAGGCGGCGCAGGCGCATTTCCAAAATGGCCTGCGTTTGCGTCGGTAAGGCCGAAGCGCTCGGTAAGGCGAGCAGACGCTTCTTTATCGGTCTCGCTGCTGCGAATAATCTGGATAACTTCGTCGATGTTATCCAGGGCGACAAGCAACCTTCAAGAATATGGGCGCGCTCTTCGGCCTTGCGCAGTTCGTACTTCGTACGACGCGTGACGACGTCCCTCTTGATGGAGGATGTAGTAATGCAACATTTCCTTCAAGGAAAGCGTACGGGGAACGCCATCGACCAAGGCCAACATGATAACGCCCAACCGACCTGCAGCTGGGTATGCTTGTACAACTGTTCAGCACAACCTGGGGAATCGCGTTCTGTTTGAGCTCGATGATAATGTCGACCGGCGAATTGCGGTCGGCACCGTCATGAATTTTGAAATCTCGGGCAGCTTTTTGTCGCGAATCAGATCGCCGAGCTTCTGCATGAGGTTCGTACGATTCACCTGATAGGGAATCTCGGTAATCACGATGGAATGCTTGCCGTTCTTGCCTTCGATGATCTTGTGCTTCGAACGAATCGTGAGATTGCCGCGACCAGTCTCGTACGCATCGAGAATACCCTTTTGCCCATGATGACGCCACCGGTCGGGAAATCGGGCCCAGGCAGCACGGTCAGAGCTCTTCGGTCGTGCAATCGGGGTTGTCGAGCATCATGCACGTCGCGTCGATAGTTTCGCCCAAGTTGTGGGGCGGAATGTTTCGTCGCCATGCCCAGCAATGCCGTTCGAACCATTCACCAACAGGTTGGGAAGCGCGCAGGAAGACGGAAGGCTCCTGCGCAGGCTTTCGTCGTAGTTGGGATTCCAGTCGACCGTTTCCGTCTCAAGGTCGCGCAGCAATTCCATGGCAGGTTTCGCCAAACGAGCCTCGGTGTAACGCATGGCCGCCGCGCCGTCACCGTCGACAGAACCGAAGTTGCCCTGGCCGTCGACCAGAGGCACGCGCATCGAGAAGTCTGAGCCATGCGAACCATGGTTGCGTGCACCCGCAAAGTCGCCATGCGGGTGGTGATTTACCAATAACGTCGCCAACCGTACGTGCAGACTTGCTGTGCGGGCGATTGGGCGTCAATGCCGCTGTCGTACATGGCATACAGAATGCGGCGGTGAACCGGCTTCAATCCGTCCCGTACATCGGGCAGGGCACGAGCGACGATAACGCTCATCGAGTATTCGAGGAACGACGAGCGCATCGTGGCCAAGTTCGGCCAATTTGATGCCCGAAGCCCCAATCAGAGCTTGCAATAATATCTGATCAGCCACTTTTGTCCTTTCGTAAGAACGGCTAAATCTTAAGTTGGGGAATATCCGGATACGGGTATTCCCGGATGCTTCGAAGCAAATGCCAGCGATGGGCTTTAGGTGAGCAGATTGGCCAGAAAGAGAAGCGAAGCGTACTTCGGTACGCGAGCTGCGATTGATGGCAAAGGTGCTATAAAACCCTGCGCAGCGGCGACGGTGGCGTCGTTCACCAGAATGGCGCTCACCCAAACTTCGGTACGCGAGCCAAAGGCTGAGGCCTGAAATTCGCCGCCCGGTTGCTGCACAGCGTCGGGCATTTGCGCCGGCCGTCAGGCCGGCCGCAAAGCTCATCATCAGGAAGCGAACGTCGAGCGCGTGCTTCTGGATGAATTCCTTACGCGGCTCAACCTGATCGCCCAAAGGCTCGAAACCGCCAGCTCGGCCGCGGCAGCATCTTCGATGGTCACTTGCAGAAGCGTACGCGTCTCGGGCTCCATGGTGGTTTCCCACAACTGCTCGGGGTCCATCTCGCCCAAACCTTTGTAACGCTGAATGTCATACTTGTCGGGATCATCGAGTTCAGCCATGAGCTTGTCTTTGGCTTCGTCGTTGTAGATGTACTTCAAATCTTGCCCGACTTGGAGTTCTTCTTCTTCAAACCGTACAGCGGGGGCTGCGCGATGTAGATGTAGCCACGATTGATGAGGTCGGGCATATAGCGATAGAAGAACGTTAGCAGCAGAATGCGAATATGCGCACCGTCGACATCGGCATCGGTCATGATGATGATGCGATGGTAGCGGGCCGCGTCGCCGTTGTAATCTTCGCCGATATTCGTGCCAATTGCCGTAATAAAGGCTCGGATAGGTGTCGCTCGAAAGCGCGCGATGCAAACCGGCACGCTCGACGTTCAAAATTTTGCCCGCAGAGGCAGAATCGCCTGGTATTTGCGGTCACGCGCCTGTGGCCGATCCACCTGCGGAATCGCCCTCGACGATGAAGATTTCAGACAGCAAGCGTCTTTGCTCGAGCAGTCGGCGAGCTTGCCCGGCATGCTGAACGAATCGAGCACGCCCTTGCGCGCGTCATTTCGCGAGCTTTGCGGGCGGCCTCGCGCGCTTTAAGCGCCTGGGTTGCCTTGCTAATGATGCGTTTGGCTGGGGCGGGGTTCTCCTCGGGTATTCAGCGGGCCCTTCGTCACGGCACCCTGCACCAAACCGCGGATCTCGGTGTTGCCGAGCTTGGTTTTGTCTGACCCTCGAACTGTGGATCGTGCAGCTTCACGCTCACGATAGCCGCCAAACCCTCACGGGCGTCGTCGCCGGAAAGGTTGCTGTCTTTTCCTTCAGGATCGCATGGGCGCGAGCGTATTCGTTGATCGTACGCGTGAGGGCATTCTTGAAACCATCGAGATGCGTGCCGCCCTCGTGCGTGTTGATGTTGTTTGCAAACGCAAAGCACACCGTGAGCGCTGTAGCTCGTTGACCACTGCACCAACAACTTCCACCGTGCCCTCGGCGCTTTCAGCCGTAAAAAGTAAATCGGGGTATTCAGCCTTTCCTTGCTACGATTGAGCCACGTGACAGAAGTCGACGATACCGCCGGCATACTGGAACGATTCGGTCTTAAAAGAGCCGTCTTCCTCGCGTTCGCGTTCATCGGTGAGTTGAATATGGAGGCCCTTGTTCAAGAAGGCCATTTCACGGAAACGCTCGGCAAGCGGTATCGTAGTCGTACACAACCGTGTCTGGGTGAGATTTCGAGTTAAGACCCGAAAGTGACCAAAAGCCAGGCGCCCGTGTCAGCGTCGCCGATGCAGTGGGCGACCCTGACCGTTTTGCCGCTAACAAGCGAATTCATGCCGCCATCGCGGCACACGACAACCTCGAGGGCGCGTGGACGGCATTCACGCACACGAAACGCCGACGCCAGTGCAGCCGCCAGAAACGCCCACATAGCCCTCGCCGCCAGATTTACCGCACGGTGGTAGACCTGACATCTGAGCAAATCGTAGTGGTGGGCTTTTTCTTTTGACCAGCCTCCTCGCTTTTCCGTCCCGATGAAAATCAGTTGCTGAAACAAACGTCGGCGCCACTACAGGCATAAAGCGTTTCAACCGCCAATTTCACATAGAACAGGACGCCGAGGAGCGCACCGCTGAATAAGATGCGTAAAACCCAAGCAACCAACTAGCGAATTTTTTATCATATTCGGGGTTTTTTATACCGTTTCACACGCGATTTGAAGATAGTCCACACGCCTACAAGGCCCCATTGTCGCCTTTTTTCGACTGCAGCAGCGTTTTTTTCTAAATCGGAAATCATGGCGTTTAAGCGCTTCTCGCACCTTTTATCGGGATCGTGGACGCTCCTCGTCAATCTGAGCTACTGAACTCCAGAAAGCGCCATACGCGGCGCTTTCTATTGAGTGGCCGTTTTTCGGCTTCTTCACGGTAGGATGGGAGAGTTGTACTTGCCCCACCGAGACGCGGATGCAGAACCTCGTGATTTCCTCGCCGAACAGCTCAGGAACTTCAACTTGATCATCTCGCGGCGTGCGTCGACCTCCCGCGCGATAAGGCTATCCCTCCACATACACGATGGGCTCGCCCGCGGGCGCTTCGACGAACGAATGCGCCACCGCGAACGAGTCGCGGTCGGCGAGGTGCGAGATTTCATTTCGTTCCAATGTTTCACGTGAAACATTGGTTTCTTTCTTCGATTTTGACCAGTGTAAAGTAAATTCAGTAATGAAATTCAAAATTACCGCAGCAGCAGGCCAGCGCACGCTTCAAGCGCCGACTTCCATACGCTTCACCTTCGCGGCGCCGCCGCCGCTTTAGCGCAAGCATCTGAACGCCTGCCACACGCAGAGTCTTTTTTGAAGGGAGCCATGGAAAACGATTTCATGGAGTTGCTCATGCACGAACACCCGCCTTCGACAAATCGAGCACAGATGCCCGATCAGCGATATCGTCCTCGAAGCATTAAAATCCGGTCATGAATGTCTGGATGTCTTCATGCGGCAAATCAACGAAGCGCGCTGCGGCATTCGGGCATCAGGCTCGCTCATCACGTCGTCGACAAGAGCACCGGCGACGCCAAGCGTTTCTTAACCAATTCAACCTCAGCGATTTTTTACGCAAGCGCAATGGGCGCTGCCAGCCTCTGAAACGAATGTACGAAGCTTATTGCGCCGTCGGAAAAATTAGCCACGGTCGGCATGCGGATACAACCGCGCAGTGGCGCGCGCTCCACTCAAGGCGGCAGGGAGCATCGCATTCGCGTCGCATCAGAACCTCGTCTTTCGACATCTCCGCATGCGGCAACAATACGTAACTTCT
>VOFG01004183.1_pt1 | contig 68759 bp, 77 predicted proteins | sample 5384171 | NCBI WGS metagenome assembly VOFG01 (sample SAMN12384726, study PRJNA508395) | human gut metagenome | isolation source: healthy gut F | host: Homo sapiens
CTTGTCGGCGACCATGAACGCGGAATAGAACCGACGCCGAACTGACCGATGATGTCGATGGCGGCGTCCTCCTGCGCGTTCTCGCCGAGGCCGTCCTTGAACTTCAGCGAGCCGCTGCGCGCGATGACGCCGAGGTTGCTGTCGAGCTCCTCCTTCGTCATGCCGATGCCGTTATCCGACACCGTGATCGTGCGCGCATCCTTATCCGGGGTGACGCGGATCTTGAAATCGCTGCGCGCCATGCCCACGTTTTCATCCGTGAGCGACTGGTAGCAGAGCTTGTCGATCGCGTCCGAGGCGTTCGAGATGATCTCACGCAGGAAAATCTCCTTGTGCGTGTAGATCGAGTTGATCATCATGTCGAGCAGCTTTTTCGACTCGGCTTGAATTGTTTCTTTGCCATATCTATGCCTCCAAGAATTTAATTACACCTTTGGATCCGTACCCGGCCGGCACGCAATAGCGGCCCACGGTACAGATTTTAATATTATAGCACATCGGCCGTTTTTTTCAACACCCGCAGCCGGAATAATTGGGATTGTACAGCGCGTTTTTCATGGTATAATAGGGTGTTAAGAAAAAAATAAGATTCTGTGAGGTGGCTCCCATGAACGATCTGAAAGACCTGCTCGGCGCGCGCCTGTTCCTGCTGGACATGGACGGCACGCTCTACCTCGGGGACGATGTGTTCCCCGGCGCGGTCGACTTCATCCATACGCTGGCCGAGACCGGGCGGCAGTACATCTACCTGACCAACAACTCCTCGCGCGCGGGCACGGACTACATCACGCGCCTGCGGCGGCTGGGCTTCCCGTGCGAGGCCGAAAACGTGTTCACCTCCGGCATGGCGACGGCGCTGTACCTCAACCAGCACTATGCGGGCAAGCCCGTGTACCTCGTCGGCACGCAAGCGTTCCGCCGCGAGCTGCTCAGCTACGGCATCCCGCTCGTGGAAGAGGGCGCGGAGATTGTCGTGGCCGGATTTGACACCGAGCTCGTGTACGAAAAGCTCGATAAGGCCGTGCACTTCCTGCGCCGCGGCGCGGCTTCATCGCCGCCAACCCCGACTGGGTCTGCCCCATGCCGGCCGGCGAGGTGCTGCCCGACTGCGGGAGCATCTGCGCGCTGCTGACCGCCGCCTCCGGCGTGAAGCCGACGTATATCGGCAAGCCGAACCGCAACATGGTCGATGTCATCTCGGCGCAGACCGGCGTGCCGAACGCGCAGATCTGCTGCGTGGGCGACCGGATCTACACCGACATCGCCGTGGCCGTGAATGCGGGCGCGCAGAGCGTGCTCGTCATGTCCGGCGAGACGGACGAGGCGATCCTCAAAGCGTCCGACGTGCAGCCGAAGTACGTCCTGCGCGACGTGGCAGAGCTGGCGCAGATCCTGCGCGGCGGCGCAACAGCGTAAAAAAATTCAAAAAACGTTTGAAGATCGCTTGACATATCCGTACATAAATGTTAGGATATGTTCAGTAAACATCGTTTTTTGCAAATGATGTTGCGAATCCCTCGTTTGTGTTCTCTCTTCCACTTTGCAGCGTCCGGGTCTGCATCCGCCGCGGACGTGCAAGCACAAGCAAACAACAGCAGCCACGCCGGCGAACGCCGGTGTGGCTGCTGTTGCTTTTTCATCGTGTGTAAACGTGATACATGAGGTACTGGCGGAAACCAAAACGCTTCCACCTCGTCCGCCTGACGGCGATGCAAAGATCTCATCCGAGGCGGGCCTTGCCCCCTCGGGCTCCCCCACGGCTCAGATATCGGCGCGGAACCATGCGCCGGGGCGGTAGTGCTCGAAGATGACGATGTCATAATCGCGCTCGTGCGTCCAGGCGCGGCTCGTCCAGCCGGCACGCACGGCGCCCATGGCCTCACACAGGCGCACGCTCAGCGGCTTCGGCCCGATCTTGTAGGCGATGAACTGCGGGCGGGCGATCACGTTCGTGAGCACATTCCGACGATGGCAGCCGCGGGCTTATTGAGCGCCTTGCCGTAGTCCTTCGGCGGCTGGCTGAGCTGGCCGCGCAGAATATCGGGCGCGTTGCGCCGGAACCACGCGACGATCGTGGGGTCAAAGCTCTCGACGCAGTACGGCCCGCCGTAAGTACGCAGGGCGGCGAGCGTCAGCGCGCACAACGGCGGTTATTGTGCCCGCGCTTGACCTCAAGCAGCAGCGGCACGCGGTGCCGAGCGCTTCGAGCGCCTCGGCGAAGGTCGGGATGACGCAGTCGGTATCGCCAAGGCGCAGGGCGCGCAGCTCGGCGAGCGTGAAATCATCAATGACACCCGGCACGCCGCACATGCGCTCGAGCGTGTCGTCGTGGAACACGACGAGCTGGTCGTCCGCCGTCAGATGCACGTCCATCTCGACGGCGTAGCCCGCCTCGGCCGCGGCACGAAAGGCCGGGAGCGAGTTTTCCGGCACGGTGCCGTCCTCGGTGTGCAGGCCGCGGTGCGCATAGTTGCGGTATAGAAACGGGGCCTTCTGCGCGCGCGTGGCGTGGCCCGGCGCGATGAGAAACGCAAACGCACCCGCGCAGGCGGCGGCCGGTGCGGCGATCTTGCAGGCAGTTTTCCAATCCATAATAGTCCTCCTTTCGGCGGCGCGGGCCGTCGGTTTGCTTTGCCCTTATTAAACAACAATTTCTGCTTTTCGTCAAATGCCTGTTGAATTGCCGGGCGAGGTATTGTAGAATGAGACAAATCCGATACACATGATGGAGGTAACCCTGTGAAGCTCAACTACAACGCACCATCTGCGTTGGCTTTGCCTTTTTCCTGATCTGCGCCTTCTGGCAGGCGTATGACAATACCATCCCCCTGATCCTGACGAACAAGTTCGGCATGTCGCAGGCATGGTCCGGCGTCATCATGGCGCTCGACAACATTCTGGCGCTGTTTCTGCTGCCGCTGTTCGGCGCGATCTCCGACAAGCACACCGGCAAGCGCGGCCGCCGCACGCCGTTTATCGTCTTGGCACGATCGTTGCGGCCATCGCGTTCATCAGCCTGTCGCTCGTCGACGATGCGCAGCTGAAAAACATCGACGCGGCCGCCGCCATCGACGATCCCGCCGCGCTGCGCGTCGTGTACCAGCAGGAGGCCGACCGCACGCTCAAGACCCCCGACGGCGAGACGTTCGTGCTCGAGGACACCTTCACGAGGACGAGTTTGCCGCCATCACGAGCCAGGTCACGACCGCCGAGGGCAAGACCGTGACGAACCACGACTACACGAACTATGTCGTGCCCGCGCGCCAGGCCTACGCCCACCAGACGACCGTGCAGCACCCCGGCGCGCTCATCGGCTTTATCGCGCTGCTGCTCGTCGTGCTCGTGGCCATGGCCACGTTCCGCTCCCCCGCCGTCGCGCTCATGCCCGATGTTACCATCAAACCGCTGCGCAGCAAGGCGAATGCCGTCATCAACCTCATGGGCACTGCAGGCGGCATCCTCGTGCTGGCCATCGGCATGGCCTTCGCCACAAGCTCCGTACGCAACTCGCTCATGAGCTACACGGCGTACTTCGCCGTGATCGCGGGCATCATGCTGCGGCACTGCTGATCTTCCGCCTGACGGTCAACGAGCCGAAGTTCGTGGCCGAGATGCAGGCCGACAGCAAGCGCTTCGGCATCGACAACGGCGACAGTGACGACGCGCCCGCAGGCTCCGGCAAGCTCGGCAAGGCTGAGCGCCGGTCGCTCATCTTCCTGCTGCTGTCGATCGTGCTGTGGTTCTTCGGCTACAACGCCGTGACGTCGAAATACTCTGTCTACGCCAGCAACATCCTGCACAAGGACTACAACCTCACGCTCATGCTCGCGCAGGCCGCCGCCATCGTGGCCTACCTGCCCGTCGGCATCGTCGCGTCCAAGATCGGCCGCAAGAAGACCATACTCGGCGGTGTCGTGATGCTGGCCGTCGCGTTCGGTGTGGCCGCTTTCCTCAACGCCGAGAGCCCCACGATGCTCATGAACGCCATGTTCTGCCTCGCCGGTATCGGCTGGGCCACCATCAACGTCAACTCCTTCCCGATGGTCGTGGAGATGTGCTCCGGCAGCGACGTTGGCCGCTACACCGGCTTTTACTACACGGCCAGCATGGCAGCCCAGGTCGTCACGCCGATGTTCTCGGGCTTCCTGATGGATAAGCTCAGCATGACCGTGCTCTTCCCCTACGCCACTATCTTTGTGGCCGGCGCGTTCGTGACGATGCTCTTTGTGCGCCACGGCGACAGCCGCCCCATCCCCGCCAAGGGCCTCGAGGCGCTTGACGTGGACGATTGACCGAAATATACATTTGGAGGATGCAAATACTATGGAACGTCTGACCCGCAAACTGAAAAAGGGCGGCTACTCCGCCAACCGGCACTCCGAGGCCCAGCTCACCGAGCGCCTTGACCAGCTCAAGGGCGTGCACAAGCAGTGGGGTCGGGGACGTGTCGGATATGATCACCGGCATGAAGCAGAGCGAGGCCGCCGGACAGGCCGGCGCGCTCACGCTCATGATGCTGCAGGCGGGCTACGCCGCGATCGTGCGCATCGGCCGCCGGTTCGAGAGCGTGTGCCCCGTTGAGGGCAGCAGTGACAACACCGTCACGGCGCTCGGCAAGCTCGAGGACCTGTACGAGCAGTGCGTGTCCGAGCTCGAGGACGTGAAGGAAGGCCTCGAGGAGTGCCGCGAAAACGGCTTCACGGACGAGCTGGCCTATGACGAGCTCATGGTGACGAAGCTCGGCATCTCGCAGCTCATCAAGCAGTTCGACATCGCCACCGGCTACGCCGAGCCCAGCCCGGAACCGTACCAGTACCAGCCGAAAACGGACACACCGGCCGAATGAGCCGCTGTCATATTTCAAGAGAAAGAAAAGGAGACCCACCAACATGAAACGCACCTTTACCGCCATTGTCTGCACGCTGCTGCTCGTGGCCGTGCTCGCCGGCTGCGGCAGCACCAACCCGTTTGACGCCGCGGCCAAGACCTTCTCCAACGAGGGCATGACGATCACGCTCACGAGCGACTTCAGCAAGCAGTCCATGGACGGCTACACCGTGTGCTACGCCGCCAAAACGGCCGCCGTGTTCGCCCTGCACGAGACGAACGATCAGTTCGCCGCCGCCGGGCTCAACGACGTGACGCTCGAGCAGTACGCCGCGCTCGTCATGCAGAACAACAGCAGCCGCAACCCCGTCGCGGGCGACGACATCAACGGCTGCCCGACGATCCTCTATGACTTCTACAACGAGGATAAGGACGTCGAGTACCGCTACCTCGCCGTGATGTATCAGGCGGACGACGGCTTCTGGCTCGTGCAGTTTGCGAGCGCGAAGGACGATTTTGACACCTACGAGCCGAGCTTCGTGGAGGCTGCCAAGAGCGTCAGCTTCGGCGCATAAGCGCAGCGGATCAGGCACAAACCGGCCGGCAGCGTGTTTGCTGCCGGCCGGTCCGGTTTTTGGGCGGATGCCCATATGGAAAGGAGGCTGCGCGATGGCAGCGGCGACGGACGAACGGCTGATCTATGAGATCCTCTCCGCCGTGGGCGAGATCCCGGAGGGAAACGTTGCGACCTACGGGCAGATCGCGCGGCTGATCGGCCGGCCGAAAAAAGCGCGGCTGGTCGGCCGCGTGCTCAGCCAGGCCAAGCGCTACGGCGACTATCCGTGCCACCGCGTGGTGGATCACAGCGGGCGGCTCGTGCCCGGCTGGGGCGCGCAGGCGGCGCTGCTCGCGCGCGAGGGCGTGACCCTGCGCGACGCGCAGCACGTGGATCTGCGGCGATACCAGTGGCAGTGCGAATGAAAGCGCAAGGCCCTCCGCACCGGGTGGAACGGAGGCGTTTCAGCGAGTCAAAAAAGCCTCGCAGAGGTGGCCTCCCGCAGGCGGCAAAAAAGTGCAATCATTTTCTCTCACGACATGTGCGTGAGAGAAAATACTTTTCAGGCTGCAAGTGTGGACTTTGTGCGCCATCGGCGTACAAAGTCTGTGCGCAGCAGACTGCAAGCCTTTTGGTGGAAAACCTTTATGGTTTTCCGCCATACGCAAAAAACCTCCGTGCCGAGCGGCACGGAGGTTTTTGTGTAAGGGTCGATTACTTGAGTTCGACAGAAGCGCCGACTTCCTCGAGCTTCTTCTTGAGCTCCTCGGCCTCGTCCTTGGAGACCTGCTCCTTGATGGCGCAGGGGATGCCCTCGACCTTCGCCTTGGCTTCCGCCAGGCCCAGGTTGGTGATCTCACGGACGGCCTTGATGACCTTGATCTTCTGATCGCCGAAGCCGGTCAGAACGACGTCAAACTCGGTCTTCTCCTCGGCGGCAGCAGCAGCGCCGGCCACCGGAGCGGCGGCAACAGCAGCAGCGGCGGAAACGCCGAACACATCTTCGATCTCGTGCACGAGCTCGGACAGCTCGAGGACGGACATAGCCTTGATCTCTTCGATCATAGCAGTGACTTTTTCGCTAGCCATGGTAATTTTCCTCCTAAATAGTTAAGTGAAGTGGTCGCCTTATTCGGCGGCGGGAGCTTCGGCCTCGGCAGGTGCGGCAGCGCCGCCCATCTGCTCGACGACCTGATTCAGGCAGACGGCCAGACCCGTGATGGGGGCCAGCATCGTGCCCAGGACCTTGGAGTACAGCGCATCCTTGTTCTGGAGCTGCGCGATCTCCGCGATCTCAGCGTCACTGAGGACCTTGCCCTCGAGGAACGCGCCCTTGACGATGAACTTCTCGTCCTTCGCCATCTTCTCGCTCATGTCGTGGATCATGCGGATCGGGACGATCGGATCGGCCGTGCTGGTTGCGAGCGAAGTCGTACCATTGAGCAGATCACTCATTGCCTCGAGGCCGGCGTCCTTGAGCGCAAAGCGGGTCAGGGTGTTCTTGACGACGGAATACTCCACGTCATTCTGACGCAGCTCGGTGCGCAGCTTGGTGTCTTCATCGACGGTGATGCCCTTGTAGTCGACGAACACGCCGGCGCTGGCGCCCTTGAGCCGCTCAGCCAGAGCGGCGACGATCGCCTGTTTCTCGCTGAGAACTTTTGCGTTCGGCATAGTGTGATTTCACCTCCGTGTGAAAGATACACGCCCAAAAAAATTCCGCGGCCAAAGCCCCGGAAACAGAATAGAAACATCGTGATGGATGCATCCTCGGCAGGATTTCCGCGGTCAAGCCACCTGCTGTCTTTGGAGCGCTACTAATAGAATACCAGACTCTGCCGCGCGTGTCAAGCATTTTTCACGTGGCGGCGCGGTTTTTTTAAAAGGAGATGGCCCCCGGAGGAGTACCGGAGGCCATCGCAAAAAAATCCCACAAAAAACTTTTACCCTAAACTGCTATGGTTAGTTTAGCATAATTTTGCACACGTGTGTCAAGCCTTTTTGCGGCGATCCGCGCCCCGGCGGATGCGGCCGTCGCGCCGCTCACCAGTCCATGCTCCCGATGCCCCTCACCGAGCGACATACCGCAGCGGCCGTGGCCGGGATAGAGCACGAGCTCCGGCGGCAGCGTGCGCAGAAATGGCACGGTCTCGTCTATGAGCACAGCGGCGTCACCCCCGCGCAGGCGCGTGACGACGGCGCAGCCCGGCACGAGCGAATCGCCGCTGAAAAAGGCGGCCGGACCGATGCGGTAGCACGCGCTGCCGCGCGAGTGGCCGGGCGTAGCATAGCCCTCAAGGTGCAGCGCGCCCCAGTCAAGCGCGATGTGATCGCCGAAGGTCATGTCCGGGGCATACGTCTCGGTCTTGAGCTGCAGCGTGCGCAGAAAGTCGCGTGCCTCTGCCCCGCGCGACACGCTCAGCGCTGCGAGCAGCACGGGCGTCGTGTTGCCGGGGTTGCGCAGCCAGGGGGTGCAGTTTTCCTGCCAGAGGGTGCGCGCCGCGAGAGCGCGCGCTGCATCCGGCCGAGGCCGGAGATGTGGTCGACATGCTCGTGCGTGAGCACGAGCAGCACGTGGTACCCCTGCAGGCGCTGCATGGTCGCCTCGTCCGGCCAGGGGTCGAGGACGATCGCGTCGCGCCCCTGCGTGACAACGTACATATTTGAACCGATGGGCGGAAAGGGAATGCGTTGGATCTGCATAGACCGTCAGTCCTCCCGGGGCAGGGCGAGCAGCCGGCGGCTGAGCGGCAGCTCAGACGGGAGGCTGTTTTCCAGTGTGACAATGCCGCGGCTGCCGCCGCGGATCCAGCCGCGGCGCACGAGCTGGCGCAGCGTTTCGCGGGCGGTGCCGTCGCTGCCGTCATAGAGCGCGGCCGCACCGCCGAGGGCGGCGCGGATGGCCCGGCGGGCAAACGGGAAATGCGTGCAGCCGAGCACGGCCGCGTCCACGCGGCCGGCATAGGGGCCGAGCTGTCGCGCGAGGTAGGCCGTGAGCGCGGGTGAATCGAGCTCGCCCCGCTCGACGAACTCCACCAGCTCCGGGCACGGCAGCGGCGTGATCTCGGCGCAGCCGGCGCACTGCTGCATGAGTGCGGCGAACTTCTCCTCCCGCAGCGTCAGGGGCGTGGCCAGCACGAGCACACGCCGGTGGTGCGCCACGGCGGGCTTGAGCGCCGGCTCGATGCCGATGACGGGGATATCCGGAAAGGCAGCGCGCAGCGGGCCGATGGCCGCGCTCGTAGCCGTGTTGCAGGCGATAACAGCGGCCTTGATGCCGCGGTCATACAGCCGGGCGATGACGTCCTGCGTCAGGCGGCGGACCTCCTCAGCCGGGCGCACGCCGTAGGGGGCGTTGGCCGAGTCGCCGAAATAGAGAAAGTCCTCCCCAGGCAGGCGCTGCACGAGCGCGCGCAGGACACTGATGCCGCCGAGGCCGGAATCAAACACCGCGATCGGAAGCTCCGTCCGCTCCATGGTACGCCCTCCTTCCCGAATTTCGTACAGAATGCATCTATTGTACCACATTCGGCGCACTTTTCAAGTCAGGCGATGGCGCGCCGCCGGGCACGTCCGTGCACAGTTGGTGCGTGAGCAGGATGGAAAGCGTCTGGTTGCAGGCGATCATGGACGCGGCGACGGCCGTGCAAAGCATGGCGCCGAAGGGGGTGATGCGCCGGCTCATGCGCGCGATGCCCGCCCTGGCCGTGTCGAGCAGGCCGGTGGCCTGAAAGATGCCAGAATAGGCCGCCGAAAGCATGAAAACATCCCCCGGAGCAGACGCTCTGGGGGATGTGTTTTGGTATGGCTTACTTGTTCCAGGGGTTGCCGGGTCGGGATCCGTCGGGTCCCAGCCGCGGTTCGGGCTGGAGATGTCCAGCCACGGAGCGGACGGCTTCGGCACGGGGAGAGACGAGGCGTTGTAGATCGACACCGTGGTGCCGAGGGGACAGTTGTCGTAGATCCACTTGGCATCCGCCACCGTCAGGCGCACGCAGCCGTGCGAGCAGACCGTGCCGAGCTGGTTATACAGCCGGTAGGACAGGTCGTTCTTATTCGGGCTGTTGTACGGCGAGGAGTGGAAGAGATAGTTTCCGTGATCTGTGTGCAGTACTGCCCCCAGCAGCCATGAGCGGGTGCCACGCCGCCTTGAACGGCGTGCGGAACGTGCCGATCGGTGTGGTCTGACCGGGGCCGCAGACGAAGGCGTGATAGAGAATGGAGTAATCGCCGCTCATGTCCAGACCGTACACGAGCACCGTGCACTGGTTGCGCACGACCTCGAGCTTGTACGGTACTGCGCGCTGAGGAGCTGATCATACTCCGCGTCCGTGTAGTTGTTGACCGGGACGACGAACGTGGTGCGGATCACGTCCGTGCCGCACAGGAAGAGGATCTCGACCGTGTGCTGGGTGGGCATGTCGCGCTTCCAGACGGACTCTTCCACGTGGAAGCCCGGCGTGATGGACTTGCCGTCGAGCGTGTAGTGACGCGTGGGCTGCTGCACGCCGTCCACATACCAGATGAGGGTCGCTTCACCCGGTGTGGTCTGATATTCCGACGGGAAGTGGCGGTAGGTCACATACAGGTCGACGGCTCGGCACTCCGGAGAGAGCGCGGGCACGGGGTCGGTCACGACCTTGCCGACGCCGCGGAGCATGGGGTCATACTCCGAAGCGGTCTTGTCGGCAGCGAGCGTGACGGTGCAGCCGCGCGCGAGCAGGCACACAAGGCCGGCATGGCCGGTGCCTGCGACGGTCGTGCCCTCAGCCGCGACGGTGAGCGTGTCGACCGTGCCGCCGACGGTAACGGTGCCGTTCGGGTCGGTGCGCACGACGAGCGTACCGGTGACGTTCATGCCGCCGAGGTCGCGCCCGGCGGCGCCGCCAAGGTAGAGCGTACCGGTGAAGGTCCGCCGTCAGGGGCGGCGCCGGTGTAGATGACGCGGCCGGAGGCCGGGAGCGCAGCGGCATCGGAGCAAAACTGCAGGTCGAGCTCATAGAGCATCTGCGCGATCTCAGCGCGGGTGATGCCGGCCGTGGGGTACAGGCTGCCAGCGTCGCCGCTGACGATGCCGGCCTTGACCAGGCCGGCCACCGAGGCAACCGCCCAGCTGCCGACGGACGAAGCGTCCCGAAACGCCTGAATGTCGGCGGCCGTGCCGTCGGCCACGGCGAAAGCGCGGGCGATGACGGACATGGCCTCCTGACGGTTGATATTGCGGTCCGGGCCCATGGTGCCGTCACCACAGCCGCTGAAGATGTTCATCTGCGCGGCGGCGCTCAGCTCCGGATAGTACCAGGCGGCAGCGTCTACATCCGTAAAATGCGTAATATCCTTGCCCGCCGTGCAGCCGAACACGCGCACGAGCATGGCGGCCATCTGGGCGCGCGTGGCGTTGTCATTCGGCATCATGTTGCCGCTGGGATCGCCGAGCAGGATACGGTGATCGCAGGCAAAATCCAGCGCCGCCTGATACCACGGGCCGGACGGCGTCGGTACGGGCGAAGGCTCGGGCGAAGGCTCGGGCGAGGGCTCAGAGCTGGGTTCCGGGCTGGGTTCGGGATCGGTCGTGGGCGTCGGCTCCGTTACGGAGGCGGTGGGCTGCACGGGCTCCGACTCTGCGGCGATGACCGGCATGACGGCCAGCGTCAGCACGCACGCGAGCACGAGCAGCAGGGACAAAAAGCGTTTGCGCATGGTTTTCTCCTCCATATTTTCCTGTGGGGTGTGCGATGATCTCATTATACCGGACAGCGGTGATTTTTCAATGGTTTTCGCAGCGATTTCAACTTTTTTAAGTTTCTGTGACATACAAAAAGCAGCGCACCGGGAAGTGCGCTGCAAGTTTACATAATTCGGTTTACATAATTACAATTCCAGCAGCTCCGCCACATCGTCCTCCCCGTAGACGCGGATGCCGTGCGCGGACAGCACGCCGCGGTGACGCCGTCGCCGGACACACGTGTGCCGGTGAAGGTGCCGTCATAGATCTCTCCGCAGCCGCACGAGGGGCTGCGCTGCTTGAGCAGCGCGGCTGTGCAGCCGAAGCGCTGCGCGAGCGCGAGCGTCTGCTGCGCGCCGCGGGTATAAGCGTCCGTGACGTCGGCGCCGGTGCGCGCAACGATGCGGCTGCCCTGCCGCTCGGACGGAGCGCGCGGCGTCGGCAGGCCGCCGAGCTGCTCCGGACAGGCGGGCACAAGCGTGTGCCGAGCCATAAGCTCTCGCAAAACGCTGTCGGGAAGGCCTTTCGACACGCCGTCATACCGGCAGGCAACGCCGAGCAGGCAGGCACTGACCAGAATGTTCATCGCACCGCCCCGCTTTCCGCGACTCCACGTGAAGCCGAAGATCATGCCGAGCACGCCGCCGGCAATGTGCGTGAGCTGGGCGAGGCCGGCCGTGCCGGTGACGGCCTGAAAGATCTCGCTGCCGAGGTAGAGGATGAGCACGAGGATGAGTGTGAGCGGGATCGTGCCGGTGCGCATGCCGGCAAACGACGCGAGCACGATGAGCATAAACACGACGCCGGAAGCGCCCATGAGCACGCTGTTCGGGAAGAAGAACCAGAGCACCAGCCCCGTGACGAGCGCCGTGAGCGCGATGGCGAGCAGAATGCGCTTGCCGCCGAAGCGCTCCTCCGCCGTTGGGCCAACGACGAGCAGCATGACGATGTTGCTGCAGTAGGCGGCGAAATCCGGGTGGCCGAGCACGTGCAGGAAAAAGCGTGGGTAGGTCAGCCAGTCCGTCAGCGACGAGCGATAGACGCAAAAGAGGTTCTGCGTCGTCCAGCCGTCGGTGAGCTTGCCGAGGCCGAGCGCGAGCAGGCTCAGCAGCGCGAACGTAAGGATGACGGGCGAATTATACAGGATCGTGATGGAATGTTTCTTCATAAGTACCTCTCAAAACCAAACGCGCGCAGGTCCTCCGGGACCGGCGCGGTAATGTGCAGGGGATGCCCGGTGACGGGCTGCGTGAGATCGGCCACGGCCGAATGCAGCGCGGGGCGCGCGAGCAGGGACGCATCGCCGCCGTAGAGTGCATCGCCGAGCAGCGGATGGCCAAGCGCGGCGAAGTGGACGCGGATCTGGTGCGTGCGGCCGGTGCGCGGCAGGACACGCAGGAGCGTGTACCCGTCCCGCTCGGCGAGCACGGTGTAGTCCGTGACGGACGGCTGACCGTCCGGCGCGGTGGTGCGGCGGGTGGTGCCGTCGTCCGCGCGGGCGATGGGCAGGTCAATGGTGCCGCTTACCGGCAGGCCGGTACCACAGGCAACGGCGAGATACGTGCGCCGAAAACCATCGGTGTGCAGCACGCGGCGCAGCCGGTCGTGCACATAACCGCTGCGGGCGACGAGCATGACGCCGGACGTGCCACGGTCGAGCCGGTTGACGGGGTGAAAAACAGCGTCCGGGCCCGAGGTAAGCGGCAAGTGCATTGGCAACCGTGGGATTGCCGCGGTCATACCCGCCGTGCACGGCCATGCCGGCGGGCTTATTGAGCGCGAGCAGGTCAGCGTCCTGATACAGGATATCCAGCGGCACGGCCACGGGTGGGAAGCGGCCGCCGGAGCGCTTGTCATCGATGCGCACGGTGAGGGTATCCCCCGCCGCGACGCGGTCGACGGTGCGGGCGTGCGCGCCGTTGAGGCAGATGCCGTCCGGCACGGTCTTGACGCGGGCGATCGCCCCGTCGGCCATGCGCAGTTCACGCCGGAGCAGGCTTTTGACCGTGCGGCCAGCCTGCTCCGGCGTGACGGTGAGCGTCAGCCGGCGCATTCCTGCGCGGCCAGCGCGGCCTCGTATGCGGCGCGGGTGCGGCTGTCAAAGCAGACCATGCGCACGCGCGTGATCTCGGGATGGTCGGCGAGGTAGGCCGTGATCTCGCGCACGGCGATCTCCGCCGCCTGAGGCAGCGGGAAGTGGTAGATGCCCGTGCTGATGGACGGGAAATCGACCGTGCGGCAGCCGTTCTCGCTCGCAAGGCGCAGGCTGTTGCGGTAGCAATTGGCCAGCAGCTCGGGCTCACCGTGTTGCCCGTCGCGCCAGCGGGGGCCGGGCGTGTGGATGACGTGGCGCGCCGGCAAACGGTAGCCGCGCGTGATCTTCGCCTCGCCGGTGCGGCAGCCGTTGAGGCCGCGGCACTCATTGAGCAGACCGGTGCCGGCAGCCATGTGGATGGCGCCGTCCACCCCGCCGCCGCCGAGCAGCGAGCAGTTGGCGGCGTTGACGATGGCGTCGACATCCGACTTCGTGATGTCGCCCTGAATAACTTCCAAACGGTTCATGCGGTTACCTCCTTACCGTTGATGGTAACGGTGATGTGATCGTCCTGCGCGTCGATGCCGATATCCCCGGCGGCCTTGCGCTGCGCGACAATGGCCGTGGCGATGGCGTCCTCCACGTCGCGCTGGATGGTGCGGCGCAGGTTGCGCGCACCGTAAGTCTCGCTGTAGCCCTTACGGACAAGATAGTCGATGACGGCGGGCGTCCAGTGCAGGGTCATGCCGCGCTCGGCCATGGCGGCGCGCACTTCGTCGAGCATGAGGGCGGCGATGGCGCGGAAGTTTTCCTCCGTGAGGTGGTTAAAGTAGACGATCTCGTCGATGCGGTTGAGAAACTCCGGACGCAGGAACTCGTTGAGGGCGCGCTGCGCGCGCTCGCGGCTCTGATCGTCCGCACTCAGGCCGAAGCCGAGCGTACCGGTGCGCGTGTTGCTGCCGGCGTTCGTGGTCATGATGATGACCGTGTTTTCAAAGTTCACGGTGCGGCCCTGCGCGTCCGTGATGCGGCCGTCGTCGAGGATCTGCAGCAGCAGGTTCATGACGTCCGGGTGCGCCTTTTCGATCTCGTCGAAGAGGACGACGGAGTACGGGCGGCGGCGGATCTTCTCCGTGAGCTGGCCGGCCTCGTCATAGCCGACGTAGCCCGGGGGCGAGCCGATCATGCGCGAGACGGAGAACTTCTCCATATACTCCGACATATCGAGCCGGATGAGCGACTCGGGCGCGTGGAAGAGCTCGTCGGCGAGGCGCTTGACCAGCTCCGTCTTACCGACGCCGGTGCCACCGACGAACAGGAAGCTCACGGGCTTGCGCTTGGCCTGCAGGCCGACGCGGTTGCGCCGGATGGCGGCGCAGACGGTGTCGATGGCCTGCATCCTGGCCGACGATGTGCGCGCGCAGCCGGTCGCCGAGACCGGCGAGCTGCTCAAATTCATCGGCGCGGATGCTCGCGGCCGGGATCTTCGTCCAGAGCTCGATGATGCGCGCGAGGTTATCCGCCGTGAGCTCCGGGCGCCTTGGCGCGCAGGGCGTCGAGCTCGGTCTGCAGCTGCATCTCGCGGCTGCGCAGCTCGGCGATGCGCTCGTAGCGGCGGTCGAGCTCCTGCTCGTCATACTCGTCGCCGGTCTTCGGCGGCGCGGAGGCAAGCAGCTCGCGCTCGCGCGCGTAGTCACCGATCTCCTTTTCGACCTCGTCCGCGCGGATGAGGTCGGGATTTTTCAGGTTCACGTCCGAGCAGGCCTCGTCGATGAGGTCGATGGCCTTGTCGGGCAGGAAACGGTCGGTGATATAGCGCTCGCTGAGCACGACGGCGAGGCGGCACATGGCGTCCGGGATGACGACGCCATGAAAGTCCTCGTAATAGCGGCGCACGCCCTTGAGGATCTCGACACTGTCGTCGATGCTCGGCTCAGCCACCGTGACGGGCTGGAAGCGGCGCTCGAGGGCCGCGTCTTTTTCAATGTGCTTGCGGTACTCGGCGAACGTCGTCGCGCCGATGACCTGGATCTCGCCGCGCGAGAGCGCCGGCTTGAGGATGTTGGCAGCGTTCATGCTGCCCTCGGCGTCGCCCGCGCCGACGATGTTGTGCACCTCGTCGATGACGAGGATGATGTTGCCGACGCGGCGGATCTCCTCGATGAGGCCCTTCATGCGGCTCTCGAACTGGCCGCGAAACTGCGTGCCCGCCACGAGCGCCGTGAGGTCGAGCAGGTAGACCTGCTTGTCGCGCAGCTTATAGGGCACGTTGCCCTCCGCGATGCGCTGGGCGAGGCCCTCGGCGATGGCCGTCTTGCCGACGCCGGGCTCACCGATGAGGCAGGGGTTGTTCTTCTGGCGGCGGTTGAGGATCTGGATGACGCGCTCAAGCTCCTCGGCGCGGCCGACCATGGCATCGAGCTTGCCGTCGCGGGCGCGCTGCGTGAGGTCGATGCAGTAGTTATTCAGGAACTTGAGCTTGCGCGGGGCAGCGCCGCGCTTGTCAGCAGCGGCACCGTCGGCGCGCGGCAGCTCGGACGCGGCGGCGGCATCGGCCGCCGGAGGCGGGTTCTGGTTAAAGAGGCGGTTGAGAAACGGGAAGGTCGCGGTCTTGCCGTCGTCCTCGTCCGTGTCGGCGTCGGAGGCGTCGGCGTCCGCATCGGCCGCACCGTCGCCGCCGAGCATGCCCATGCTGCCGAGCATTTCCGCCACGTCGCCGGTGAGATTGTCGAGATCGGCGTCCGAGATGCCGAGCTTTTCCATCATCTCATCGACGGGCTTGATGTGCAGCTCGCGCGCGCAGCGCAGGCACAGGCCCTCATTGTGGGACTCGCCGTTTTCGATTCGTGTGATAAAGATCACCGCTACGTTTTTCTTGCAGCGGGAGCAGAGTGTAGGCTGCATAGCTTGGTTCTCCTGTTCGATAGATTCCGTACGCGCCGGTCACACGCCCACGCCGAGCGTGAGCACGTCGATGGCCAGCAGCACTTTTGCCAGGGCGGTGTGCGCGAGAGTGTCGCGGCCGATGACGGGCCCGGCAAACTGCAATGCCCAGCACAGCAGGATGCCGAAGCACACGCCGTTGACCGCGCCGAAGGCGGCGCCGCCAATGTCGTTGAGCTTCTCCCGGTTCGGGAGCTGAAAGGTCAGGTTCGGCAGGTTGCCGATCGCGGCCAGAATGAGCAGATGAGCAAAAAGCCGACGGACGTGACGAGCACGTAGCACAGCCGCGCGCAGTAGACCTGCGTCATGGCGGCGCGCAGCGTGATGTCCTGCTCGTCGCGCATGGCGAGCGCGGCGCTGGCCATGCGCCGCGCCGGCCGGCCGGTGACACCGGAGGCGGCAAAGCACTGCTCGGCGTATTCCTGCGCGGTGTCGGGGTGCGCGGCGACCCAGTCCTCACCCGAGAGGCCGGCGTCGTTATCCGGCAGCTCCGTGGCGACACGTCGAGCTGGCCCTCAAAGTACCCGCCGGCAAACGGCTCCGCCACCGGCAGGAGCCGGTCGGAAAACAGGCCCGCGAGCAGCGCCGCGCCGTAGAGCGCGACGACGATGGCGGCCAGCTGTGCGGCGCTGAGGATCAGCCCGCGGCGGTAGCCGCTCCAGACGGCGGCCAGAAAAATGGCGACGAGCACCACTGTCAATACGATCTTCATGGGTGTATCCCTGTTCTTTCTCTCTAGACTGCGGGGGTCAGAAGGCGAGCACCTCGGCGCTCGAGCCGCTCAGGAGCAGCGCCGCGCCCCGGCGCAGCAGCACCGAGCGGCGGACGCCGAGCAGGTTCTGCTCGACGGACTTGATCTCATCGAGCTGCTGGTTATAGAGCGTGAGCCGGTCACTGTACTGCACGAGCACCTGCTTGCCGTTGACAGACAGGCTCGTGACGGCGCCGGTAGTCTCGCACTTACCAAGCTTGCTGCCGGAGGCGCTGACCGTGACGAGCTGCTCGGCGCTGCCGGAGCGGTAGCGGCTGAGCGCAAGGGTGACAAAGCCGTCGCCCTCAGCGGCGTAGTCGTACAGGTACAGGTCGCCGAAGGGGTACTCGGCGGTGAGCTTGGCGGCATCGTCAAAAAAGGCCAGGCGCGTCTGCGACACGCAGCAGACCTTGCCGCCGCGCCAGAAGAGGTCGGCAAAGAGCTCATCGGCGCACGCGGCGCTGCCGCGCTCGTCCTCACTCATGAGCGAGAACGTGTGCACGACACTGCCGGAATCCTGCAGGCAGAGCGCGGCGAGATACTTCCCGTCCGGACTCACGGCGGCGCGCACAAGGTAGCCCGTGCCGGAATACCAGACGTAGACGGCCTTGCCGGAGGTGTCATACACCGTGACGGCGCCCTTATAGCCCGCAGCGTCCGAGCAGACGGCGAGATAGCCGCTGTCGCTCAGGTCGGCGCTGATAATTTCGCCGGGCGGGCTCAATATCGGTCTTATTGCCCTTGAATCCGCCACGCACAGCGTCGTGCCGCCGATGTCATAGGCGCACACGCGCTCGCCGCCGACGGAAATGCCCGGCTGCGAGAGCGTGAAGATCTCGTGCAGGACGGTCTTGCCGTTTTCATCGAGCAGCTGCAGGCCGCTCGAGGACACGACCGCGAGGCGGCTGTCCACCGTGCGGAAGGTGCGGCTGGCGCTGGAGTCGAACGTGTAGGGCGCGCTGTCATCCAGATAGTCGCTCGCCGAGCCGGGCCGGTCGCGCAGCAGCAGATACAAAAACAGCAGCACGGCCAGCACGCACACCGCCACGATGACGGTCTGCCGCAGTCTGGGGTTATGTTTTGGGTGGTCGTTCATAGACATTCCTCCCCTGTCCGCCGGGCGGACGCGGTGTCAGGCCTGATTCATCATATCGCCGACGGCGCCGTCGTACCACACGCGGTTGAGATACAGCCCCTGCGGGGGCATGGTCGGCCCCGTGAGCCGCCGGTCACGCGTGGCCAGCAGCGCCGGGATGGCCTCCGGCTCGATCTTGCCGTAGACGCATAGACCATGGTGCCGACAATGGCGCGCACCATATTATACAGGAAGCCGTCGGCACAGACGGCGATGGAGATGAGCGGGCCGTCCCGCTCGGCGCGGCACCAGTGCACCGTGCGCACGGTCGTGCGCGTCTCGGTGCCGACGGAGCGCACGGCGGCAAAGTCGTGCGTGCCCTCAAAGGCGCGGCCGGCGCGCGCGAGGCGCGCAAAATCCAGCGGCTGCGGATAAAAGCAGACGCGGTGCTCCAAAAACGCATCGCGGATGCGGGAATTGTAGATCTGATAGACGTATTCTTTCTGGATGCACGAGCCGATGGCGTTGAAGTCCTCCGGCGCGGCAACGGCATCGACCACGGCAATGTCCGCCGGGAGGCGGGCATTGACCGCGAGGGGCACCCGGTCGATCGGGATCGTGCAGTCGGTGCGGAAATTGGCGCAGTAGCGCTTAGCGTGCACGCCCGCGTCCGTGCGGCCGCAGCCAACGACCTTGATCGGCTCTCCGCAGATCTTCGTGAGCGCGCGCTCGAGCGTCTCGGCGACGGTGACGTCCGTCTTCTGCACCTGCCAGCCGTGATAGGCCGTGCCGTCATACTGCAGGCGCAGAGCGATGTTGCGTCTCACAGGCCGAACCTCGCAAGCACGATCACGCCGGCAAGCACGAGCGCGCTCCAGAGCATGGCCAGCGTGTCGCGCGTGCACCACGTGAGCTGCTTCATGCGCGTGCGGCCCTCGTCGCCGTGATAGCAGCGGCACTCCATGGCCACGGCCAACTCGTCCGCGCGGCGGAACGCCGACACGAACAGCGGCACGAGCAGCGGCAGCAGCGCCCGGGCGCGCTGATGAGGTTGCCGGTCTCAAAATCGGCGCCGCGCGCTTTCTGCGCGGACATGATCTTGTCCGTCTCCTCGATGAGCGTGGGGATGAAGCGCAGGGCCATGGACATCATCATGCTCATCTCGTGCACGGGTACTTTGAGCTTTCTTGAGCGGGCCGAAGAGGATCTCCATCGCGTCGGTGAGCGCGATGGGCGACGTGGTATACGTCAGCAGGAACGTGCCGGCGATGAGCATCGTGATGCGCAGGACCATGAACACGGCGCGCACGAGACCCTCATAGGTGATGGTGATCTTCCAGAAGGACACGAGCTCGCGCCCGGGCGTGAAGAACATATTGAGCACGGCCGTGAGCGCGATGATGATCCACAGCGGCTTGAGACCGCGGAGGATGACCTTGAGCTGGATGCGCGAGAGCGCGATGCACACGCCCGTAATAATCAGCATGACGGCGTAGGACACGTAGCTTTCCGCCGTGAACAGCGCCGCGATATAGACGATGGTCAGCAGGAGCTTGCAGCGCGGATCGAGCCGGTGCACGATGCTGCTGCCGGGGAAAAACTGGCCGAGGGTGACGTCCTTCAGCATACGCCCGCCTCCTTCCCGACGGCGAGCAGCGCGTCCGTAAGCTGCTCGAGCGTATAGATCGACGGCGGGAGCGCAACGCCCCGGTCGCGCAGCGCCTGCGCGATGCGCGCAGCCTGCGGCACGTCAAGGCCAATGTCGAGCAGCGCCTGCGTGTGGGCAAAGACCTCCGCCGGCGCGCCGTCGAAGGCGACGTGCCCGGCATGAAAGACGATGAGCCGGTCTGCGATGCGCGCGGCATCGTCCATGCTGTGCGTGACGAGCAGGACGGCCGAGCCGGTCTCGCGCCGGTAGGCGGCGATGTTTTCGAGCACGCCGCGGCAGCCCGCAGGGTCAAGGCCGGCCGTGGGCTCGTCGAGGATGAGCACCTGCGGGCGCATGGCGATCACGCCGGCGATGGCGATGCGGCGCTTCTGCCCGCCGGAGAGTTCAAGCGGCGAGCGCTCGAAGAGCGACTCGTCCACACCGGCAAAGCGGGAAGCCTCGCGCACGCGCGCATCGACCTCTTCCGTGGAGAGCTTGGCATTTTTCGGGCCGAAGGCGATGTCCTGATACACCGTCTCCTCAAAGAGCTGGTGCTCGGGATACTGAAAGACGAGCCGACCTGAAAGCGCACGTCGCGCGTGGCGGCCTTGCTGCGGTGAATGTCCTCCCCGTCGAAGAGCACGGTGCCGGACGTCGGTGCGAGCAGGCCGTTGAGGTGCTGGATGAACGTGCTCTTGCCGGAGCCCGTGTGGCCGATGATGCCCACGAACTGCCCGGCGGGGATGGCGAGATCAATATCGTCGATGGCGACTTTTTCAAAAGGTGTCCCGGCACTGTAGGTGTGCCGGAGATGATCCACCCGGATGATTGGCGTCATAATTTTGTTTCCTTTATCTATCGGTGAAGATCGGTGATTATCGTTTCAGAGCGGCAGCGACGGCATCGGCACAGTCGGAGACCGTGAGCGCGTCGAGCGGCACGTCCATGCCGTGCGCGCGCAGCGCGTGCAGCAGCCGGACGGTGACGGGCGCAGTGAGGCCCTCTTTTTTCAGCAGGTCGACCTGCGAAAAGACCTGCTTCGGCGCACCGTCGGCCACAACGGCGCCGTTGGAGAGCACGATGACGCGGTCGGCGCCGATGCACTCTTCCATATGATGCGTGATGAGCACGACCGTGATGCCCTGCTCGCGGCAGAGCTTCGTGGCCGTGTCGATCACTTCACGCCGGCCGGAGGGGTCGAGCATGGCCGTCGGCTCGTCAAGCACGATGCACTTGGGCTGCATGGCGATGACGCCCGCAATGGCCACGCGCTGCTTTTGTCCGCCGGAGAGCAGGTGCGGCGCGTGCAGGCGAAAATCATACATGCCGACCTGCTTCAGCGCTGCATCCACCCGCGCGCGTATCTCCTGCGGCGGGACGCCGAGATTCTCGGGCGCGAAGGCTACGTCATCCTCGACGACGTTGGCGACGATCTGGTTATCAGGATTTTGAAAGACCATGCCCACCGTGGCGCGCACAGACAGAAGGTTATTCTCGTCGGACGTATCCATGCCGTCGACATACACCTTGCCGCCGGTCGGCAGCAGAATGGCGTTGAAGTGCTTGGCGAGCGTGCTCTTGCCGGAGCCGTTGTGCCCCAGCACGGCCACGAACGAGCCGCGCGCGATCTCGAGCGAGAGGTCGCCGAGCGTGGGCTGGGGCTCGCCGGGGTAGGTAAAGGTCAGATGTTCGGTTCGTAAGATCGGTTCCATGGTGTTCCTTTCCGCTCAGCGCTCCCAGCGGCAGGTCGCCCCGCACGGCAGCACAAGGCCGGACGCCGTGACCGGCAGACCCAGCTCCTGCGACTCGCTGCGGCCGCCGAAGCGCCGGGTGAAAGATGCTCTCCGAGAGATACGTGAGCACCGACGGGCTCAGGCCCGTGGTGTAGGAATTGATGATAACAAAGAGCGGATCGTCCGACAACACGCCGGACACCAGCTCCACGAACGGCCAGAGGTTCGTCTCGAGCTTCCAGACCTCGCCGCCCGGGCCGCGGCCGTAGCTTGGCGGGTCCATGATGACGGCGTCATAGCGGCGGCCGCGGCGGATCTCCCGCTCGACGAACTTGCCGCAGTCGTCCACGATCCAGCGGATGGGCCGGTCGGCCACGCCGGAGGCGGCGGCGTTTTCCTTGCCCCATGCGACTATGCCCTTCGCCGCGTCGACATGGCACACGCTCGCCCCGGCGGACGCGCACGCGACCGTGGCCGCGCCCGTGTAGCCGAAGAGATTGAGCACCGAGACCGGGCGGCCGGCCGAGCGGATCTTCGCCATGGCGTAGTCCCAATTGGCGGCCTGCTCGGGAAAGATGCCCGTGTGCTTGAAGTTCATGGGCTTGACGCGGAACGTCAGGTCCCGGTAGCGGATGTCCCAGCTTGGCGGGAGGGTGCGCTTGTCCCAGCTGCCGCCGCCGGTGTGGCTGCGGCTGTAGCGCCCGTCGGCCGTGCGCCAGCGGGGGTCGGTGCGCGGCGTGTCCCAGATGGCCTGGGGGTCCGGGCGCACGAGCGTATATTTCCCCAGCGCTCCAACTTTTCGCCGCGCGAACAGTCGAGCACCTCAAAGTCCTGCCAAGAATCCGAAATCCACATAGCTGCTCCTCTTGTCCGGCGGGACGGAACCGTGCAGTTCCAGTGTGCGCCGGAATGGTGATACTTAGACAGTGTATTATATCATCAAGTGCCGCAATGGTCAATGTGTCCGGGCCGTCCGGAGGGCCGGAATTGTAAACAAATGATAAAGAATCGCCCACCGGAGCGCCGGCGGGCGATGCTGGGTGGGACTCGTTTGCGCGCGGGCGCGCTCAGCGGCGGCCGCTGCCGACATGATCGCGGTCAAATTCGCGCAGGGTCTCGTGCGCGAGCGCGCGGCGGCGGGCCTCCTCCGCCTCCAGCTGCGCACGGCGGCGGCGACGGCGCTCGGCCTCGAGCTGCTTGCGGCGGCGCACCAGCCACAGCACATAGCCGATGACGGCCAGCACGACGAGCAGGAGCACGACGAGCACGATCGGATTCGTGAAAAAGGCGCGCAGGTGACCGGCAATGTAAGCCACCCTTGGACACGGCGACATCGACCGCCGCGACGAGCTTGACCGTGCCGTAGACCGTGCCGTTATACGACACCGTGAGCTCGCCGACCTCGTCCCCCGCCTTGACGGGGGCTTCGAGCGGTTTGCCGTCGCGCTCGGAATAGAGCGTGACCTGCTGCTCAAACTGCGGCGCGCCGCCCGCATCGGCCGACGGCAGCACGGCCGAGATGCTCTGCGCCGGGCGGACGGTCACGCTGTCACTGTCGCGCCCATAGCGCACGGGCACTTCGCAGATGAGGTCGCTCGCGCTGACGATGTCGCGCCAGCCATAGTTGGAAAACACCCAGCGGTAGGCCGTGAGCGTGTCGGAAAAGCTGCCGAAATCGGTCGTGCCGTTGGCGCGGGCCGTGCCCTTGCCGCCGAGCACGACGCACAGCAGGCGCACGCCGTCCTTCTCCGCCGTGGAGACAAGGCAGTAGCCCGCGGCATCGGTGTGGCCGGTCTTGACGCCCTTGGCGTATTCGTAATAATAGCCGCGGTACATCGGGGACTCGGGATTGATGAGGCCGTTCGTGTTCGAGAGCGTGCGTTCGTCGGACAGGTTCGTGGCCGGGACGGTGTGCTTGACCGTATTGCAGATCGTGGCGAAAAGCTCGTGGCTGAGCGCTTCCTTCGTGATGCGGTAGAGGTCATGCGCCGTGGTGTAATGATCGTCGTTCGGCAGACCGTGGGGGTTGACAAAGTGCGTGCCCGTGCAGCCGAGCTCCTGCGCGCGCGCGTTCATGCGCTGCACGAACGCCGAGATGCTGCCGCAGACGTACTCCGCGACGACGTTGCACGCCTCGTTGGCCGAGGAGATCATGGCACAGTAGAGAAAGTCCTCGAACGTCATGGTCTCACCGACCTTGATGTCGGCATTGCTCGCGCCCTCGACCATGTCGGCATTACAGTCGGCATAGGCGGTGACGGTGTCATCAAGCTGCACGTCGCCGCGCTCGACCGCCTCGACCGCGAGCAGGAGCGTCATGATCTTCGTCAGGCTCGCGGGTAGGCTTTGGTGTCGATGTTGCGGGTATAGTAATACTGGCCGCTGTCCTCGTCGGCGAGCAGAACGCAGTTGGCCCCGAGCTTTTCATCGAGCGCGGACTTGACCGCGTCGCTGCCGAAAACATACGACCCCTCCTGCGCCTGGACAGTGCTCTGGGGCACGCCGTCGGACGAGACGTTTGCGGTGCTCTGGGGGGTATCGGCCGAATTGTCCGCGGTGTTTTTCGCGGCGGCGGCCGGGAAACCGCCCAGCAGCAGACAGACAAGGAGCAGCAGCGGCAAAATGCGATATTTTTTCATATCTTTCTCCATGCAATTATGATATAATGGAATATCCGGCCGGAGACGGCGCAGCCGCGCGGCCGGGACAAAGGCAGTGTCTTGCCCCATTATAATAATTCCGGCGGCGAAAAGCAAATCATTTCCGCGAAAAGACGCGAACGGAGGGACCGCGATGAAAATACTGGTTGTGGACGACGAAAAAACCATCGTCAAGGGCATCAAATTCAACCTCGAGAACGAGGGCTATCAGGTGGACGTGTGCTATGACGGTGAGACCGCCGTGGACATGGCGCGCCACGGCGAGTACGCCGTGATTTTGCTCGATCTCATGATGCCGAAGCTCGACGGGCTCGGTGCGTGCCAGCAGATCCGGCAGTTTTCCACCGTGCCGATCATCATGCTTACCGCCCGCAGCGAGGACGCCGACAAGCTCATCGGCTTTGAGTCCGGCGCGGACGACTATATCACGAACCGTTCAACATCCTCGAGCTCAAGGCGCGCATCCGCGCGCTCATTCGCCGCTCGAGCATGGCCCCCGCCGCCCCGGCCGAGCCGGACGGCGGCAAGCTCGTGCGCGGCCACATCGAGATCGACCCCGAGCGCCGCAGCGCCCGCCGCTTCGGCCAGAACGTGGAGCTGACGCTTAAGGAGTTCGACCTCATCGAACTGCTCATGCGCAACCCCGGCAAGGTCTACTCGCGCGAGCAGCTGCTCGACCTCGTGTGGGGCTACGACTATCAGGGCGACATCCGCACCGTGGACGTGCACATCCGCCGCCTGCGTGAGAAGCTCGAGCGCAACCCTGCCGCCCCCGAATACATCATCACCAAGTGGGGCGTGGGCTACTACTTCGCCGAGGCCTGACGGATGAAGCAGCATCCGTTTCGCCTCCGGCTGCCGCACAGGCTGGTATCGAGCGTGCAGTTTCGCTTCGCCGTGACGTTCACGATCCTCGTGGCAATTTTGCTGCGCTCATGAACACCTACCCCACGCGCGCCTCGCGCGACATCGTGTTCACCGAAAAGCAGAGCGCGCTGACAAACCGCGCCGCCGTCGTGTCGTCCTCCCTGTCGCTGCTCGACAATCTCACACCGGACAACACGCGGCAGGTGCTCGCCCTGCTCGACCTGCGCGACCTGACGCGCATCATCGTGACCGACAGCGAGGGGCTGGCCGTGTATGACTCCGCAAGCGAAAACAACATCTGCGGCAAGTACGTGCTCTACCCCGAGCTCGTGCGCGCGCTCGGCGGGCAGGCCGTGTTCTACTCGCACTACACGACCGAGGCGTTTCTCAGCCGCGCGGCCATGCCTGTCATGAGCAGCGGCCGGACCGTCGGCGCCGTGTACGTGTGCGAGAGCGACAGCGAGCGCGCCGCGCTCATCGGCAGCATCCAGCGCCGGCTCGGCACGATCACGATCGGCATCGGCGCGGCCGCGCTCGTGGTGCTGTGGTTTTCCATCAAAATGCTCACGCGGCGCATCACGCAGCTGGCCGACGGCGTGCGCACCGTGCAGAGCGGCGACTACAGCTTCCGCCTGACGCTCTCGGGCAACGACGAGCTGACCGAGCTCGGCCAGGAATTCAACAACCTCACCGAACGGCTCGAGACGACCGAGGCCCAGCGCCGCCGGTTCGTCTCCGACGCCTCGCACGAGCTCAAGACGCCGCTGGCGTCCATCCGCCTGCTGTCGGACAGCATCTCCCAGAGCGCGGACATGGACAGCGCGACGATGCGCGAGTTCGTGGCCGACATCGGCAGCGAGGCCGAGCGCCTGCAGCGCACGACCGAGAAGCTGCTCGACCTGTCGCGGCGCGATGACGGCGTACAGCCGGACGTGACGATCGTGGACCTGCAGCAGGCCGTGCACGGTACGCTGCATCTGCTGCGGCCGCTGGCCGACCGGAGCAGCGTGACGATCACGTGCCTCATGAGCGAGGGCGTGACCGTGCGCGCATCCGAGGACGACATTTACCACATCGTGTTTAACCTTGTCGAAAACGCCATCAAGTACAATCTCCCGGGCGGGGACGTGACCGTGCGCGTGGAGACGCACGGCGGGCAGAGCGTCCTGTCCGTGGCCGACACCGGCATCGGCATCCCCGAGGCCGACCGGCCGAACATCTTCAACCGCTTTTACCGCGTGGACAAGGCCCGCTCGCGCGAGCACGGCGGCAGCGGTCTCGGCCTGTCAATCGTACACGATGCGGCTGCGCTCTACGGCGGCACCGTGACCGTGGACGGCGTGGAGCCGCACGGCACGCGCTTTACCGTGACGTTCCCGCGCGCGGCGGCAGCGACGCGCCCGAGGCGCAAAAGGAGGTGCCGGAGACATGAAGCGCTGGCTTCCCCTGCTGCTGGCCCTTGCCCTCGCGCTCGGCTGCGCGGGCTGCGCAAAGCGGCAGACCGTGACGGTATACCGCATCGCAAAAGAGGGCGCTGCCCTCATGGAGACAGAGGCGGTCACCGTGCCGGACGGCACGGACCCGGTGCAGGCGGCGATCGACGCGCTCGGCGCGGTGCCAGGCGACAGCACGTGCTTCAATCCCGTGCGCGAGTGGCTGACGCTCGGTGGCTACCGCATCGACGACGCGGGCACGCTCTGGCTGACGGTGACAAGCTCGGACACGGTGAGCGGCATCGTGCGCACGCAGGCGCTGGCCTGTCTGGTGCTGACGGGCACGGCGCTCGACGGTGTGTCGGCCGTCGGGCTGGAAGAAACGGACGGCGACGCACTGTACGCCCCGCTGACCGCAAACGATCTTGCCCTGACCGACCCGGCCACGGACACACAATCCTAAATGCAGACCCATTCCCACGGAGGTGTATTTTTCATGCTCAACAATATTGCCCGCATCCAGCGCGCGCTGACACAGGCGCATCTGGACGCCATCCTGCTCACCGACGAAAATGACCGCCGGTTCGCCACCGGCTTCCCGTCCTCGGACGGCGCCGTGATCGTAACGGTACACCAGGCATTTTTCATCACCGACGCCCGCTACATCGAGGCCGCGCGCGCCGCGCTGACCGGCATCGCGCAGGTGCTGCTGTGCTCGCGCGAGGCGCCGATGCGCACGCTCGTGCAGGGCATCCTGCGCGAGGCGAACGTGCAGATCCTCGGCGGCGAGGAGCAGACGACGAGCTATGCCGAGTTCACGGCCTATGAGCAGCTCTTCGGTCTGAAGCTCCAGCCGGCGCAGAACCTGATCCGCAACCTGCGCGCGGCCAAGCAGCCGGAGGAGCTGGCGATGATGTATCAGGCCCAGCAGATCACGGACGAGGCGTTTGCCCAGATCTGCACCGTCATCCGCCCCGGCATGACCGAGCGCGAGATCGCGGCCGAGCTTATCTACCGCATGCTGCGCCTCGGTGCGGAGGGCATGAGCTTTGACCCCATCGTGCTCACCGGACCGGACACGAGCATGCCCCACGGCGTGCCCGGCGACCGGCGCGTGGCCGCGGGCGACTTCGTGACGATGGACTTCGGCTGCCGCAAAAACGGCTACTGCTCGGACATGACGCGCACCGTCGCCGTCGGCATACCGACCGACGAGATGCGCAGCGTGTACCAGATCGTGCTCAATGCGCAGCTGGCCGGCATCGCCGCGGCAAAGGCCGGCGTGACCGGCGAGCGCGTGGACGCCGCCGCGCGCAAGGTCATCAGCGACGCGGGCTACGGAGACTACTTCGGCCACAGCTTCGGCCACAGTCTGGGGCTCGACATTCACGAGCACCCCATCGCCGCCCCCGGCGTGCACGGGAGGCTGCCGGAGCACACCGTCATCTCCGCCGAGCCGGGCATCTATCTGCCCGGAAAGTTTGGCGTGCGCATCGAGGACGTGATGCATCTGACGGCAGACGGGGCCGAAATTCTCACCCGGAGCCCGAAAAATCTCATCATTCTGTAAATACCCGCTTGTCAAACCACGCAAAATCGTGTAAACTATATAAGATTTTTGATCCTGATTATTCTTGAGGAGGATTCCTATATGATTACTGCAGGCGATTTCCGCAACGGCGTTACCTTCGAAATGGACGGCCAGGTCATGCAGGTCGTCGAGTTCCAGCACGTCAAGCCCGGCAAGGGCGCGGCCTTCGTGCGCACCAAGATGAAAAACGTCATCACCGGCGCCGTGACCGAGACGTCCTTCAACCCCACCGCCAAGTTCGAGAGCGCCACCATCGACCGCAAGACAATGGAGTACAGCTACAACGACGGCAACCTTTACTACTTCATGGATCCCGAGACCTACGAGCTCATCCCCATCGACGAGAGCGCGCTCGGCAGCAACTTCCGCTTCGTGAAGGAGAACATGGAGTGCGTCATCAGCTCCTACAAGGGCAAGGTGTTCCAGGTCGAGCCGCCCACGTTCGTCGAGCTCGAAGTGACCGACACTGATCCGGGCTTCGCCGGCAACACGGCCACCAACGCCACCAAGCCCGCCACCCTTGAGACCGGCGCTGAGATCAAGGTGCCGCTGTTCATCAACCCGGGCGACCGCATCCGCGTCGACACCCGCGTGGGCGAGTACCTCGAGCGTGCGAAGGGCTGAGAAGCAACAAGACAGGAAAAAGACGCTGCCGCGGCAGCGTCTTTTTTGTTCGTGAATGTGGGCGGCGCACGGTGTATGGGCGGCAGCGCTGGGGATAGCCGCGGCCTTTCCACCTCACCCGGCAAGGAAGAAACCGAAGGCATCGCCTTCGGCGATGCATCCATCCGCGGCGTACCGCCGCGCCACCTTTGAAATGATGCATCATTTTCTCCGCAGGGAGAAAGCTTGAAAAGAATCGGCGCGCCGGCTCTTACGGGTCGGCGCGCCGGTCATCTTTTGTTTCGCGGGCGTTCGTCTGCGTTATTCGGCGCTTTCCGCGGCCGGAGCTACCTCCGGGGCCTCGGTCTGTGCGCAGCGGCGGCGTTGGCCGCGTTGACGTCATGATCCAGATCCTTGATGAAGCAGCGGCGGCGCTTGTGCTGCTCTTTCTCGAGCCGCTTCCACTGCGCGAGGATGTGGTCATTGAGCTCGAGCATGGGCCCGGTCTCGGCAAACGCACACCGTGGCGGTTGCAGCTCTGGCAGACATGATCCATCATGACGGCGTTGATGCCCTCAGTCTGCAGATCGGGCCGCACAGCCGTGAGCAGCATGATGAGCGTGTCGCCATGGTGCAGATCGTTGAGCACCTCCGCCCAGCCGAACGGGAACAGGCGGCCGTCGGAGTGCTTGAGCGCGACCGAGGGGTCAAGCGCCGTGACGCCGAAGGCCACGAGCTGATCCTGCTCGTCAACCACAAAGCAGACAAAGTCCGGGTCTACGAGCGGAATAAACTTGTTGGCGTAGCGCTCGATCTGCTCGTCCGAGAGCTCCACAACGCCGTAGAGCGGCGCGTAGGCCGCGTTGACCAGCTCAAATACCTGACGGACGAACGGGCCATACTCGCTCTTGTGATGCACGGTGGCCACGTGCAGGTGCTTGCGCTTGAGGATAAACTCCGAGAGCCTGTGCAGGCGCTCGGCCTCCGCGCTGCCCGGTTCGGGCACCGTGATGCGGTACTCGATCCAGTCGACGTCCTTGCGGTAGCCGAGCGGGTGAGATGCTCGAGATAATACGGCGCGTTATAATTGGTGAAAAACAGGCTCCGGCGGTCAAAGCCCTCAACGAGCATACCCTCGCGGTCCATGTCCGTGAAGCCGAGCGGGCCGTGCACCTGGTCGCACCCCTTCTCGCGCGCCCAGCGCTCGACCGTGCCGAACAGCGCCGCCGAGACCTCGGAATCGTCCACGAAGTCCACCTGGCTGAAGCGCATGCGGTGCGTGCCGAACTTGTCATTGGCCTTGTGGCTGAGGATCGCGCCGATGCGGCCGACGATCTCCCCGTCGCGCCAGGCCAGCCAGCAGCGCGCCTCGCAGTAGTCGAACGCGGGGTTCTTGCCCGGCGTCCAGTCGGAGAGGTCATCGCCGTAGAACGAGGGAATGTAGTTTGGATTATCGGCATAGAGCCGGTTGGGATACTGCATAAACTGGCGCAGCTCGTGCTTGGTCGTGACCTCGGTCACGACGACCGGGCTGTGCTTTTCAAACTTCTGCATGAGAATGTGCTCCTTACAACAACAATGACCAGTGGAAATCTGGCTGGCGATAGTATAGCGCGCCTTTCGCCGGATTTCAACCTCTGTGTGTGTGGTTATTCACCCAATCAACGCCGTTCGACACAAAAAATCCCCCGGAGCGGACGCTCCGGGGGACCGTTTTTTCCTGTTTCTGCTTACAGGAGCTCGGGATACCATTTATCGATCGCGTCAACGATTGCGGCAGCCTTGCCCTCCTTGCAGATCTCCAGAATGTCGGATGCGAGGCTGAGGCCCCAGTGGACGAATGCATTTGCGTTCATGCTACTTTACCCCTTTCTTGATGTTCCGCCGCCGCACACACTTCGGCGCCGGACAGATTGGCGGCAATACCGGTTACAGGTTTATTTTACCGGATCCGCACCGGATGTCAAGCGGACAAACAGCGCCATGTGCGTAATTTCCTTACCGCTTTCTTAGCGCGTTCCTGACAGGTTTTCGCGGCTTTTCCCGCCGGGCGGCTTGCACTGCGCGCCGGAATCGGCTATAATGAGCGTTGCGCCGTGGTTCTGTTCAAAACAGGCGCGACCATCGTGAGGGGGGAAAAGCACATGCAATGCCGCGAATGCCATGCGGAGCTGCCGCAGGGCGCACGCCGCTGCCCGCAGTGCGGAAGGCCGGTCCTGCACGAAAAGATCTGGCGAAACAAGCGGCTGCGCGCGCTGCTCATCGGCATCGCCATCGTGCTCGTCGCCGTAGGCACGGGATTCGCCGTCGTTGCCTCGCAGGACGCGGCCGTCAACAGCCGCGTCAAGGACGCGATCTGCAACTTCCAGTTTGACACCGCCGAGACCCTGCGCGCGCGACGTCAAGCTCTTTCCCGCCGGGGACAATAGCCTGCGCACGGAGATCATCCGAACCGGCCGGCTCTATCAGGCCGGGCAGTACACGCAGACACTCATGTATCTTGACGACCTGCACGAGACCTACACCGACGCAGAGCTTGCGACCTACAGCGGCGTGCTCGACGCCATAGAGGCCAAGAGCCTGCCGCAGATCTACACCGCGGCCGCGGACGCCTACAGCGCGCAGGACTACCAGACCGCGCTGGCAGACTACACCGTGCTCGCCGCGCGCAATTATTCCGACAGCGACAAGCGCCTGTTTCTCACCAACGCCCACCTGTGCGACAGCCTGGGCCAGCTTGCGCTGGCTTCCGGCATGACCAATGCGCAGGCCGCTCAGAAGCTCATGGAGCTTATCGGCTTTTCCGACACCAATCAGGTCATCATGCGCGACGACAGCTACGCGCAGGCGTTCCTGACCGGCAGCTGGAGCAGCGATGCGGGTGAGCTGACCGTAACGGACGACGGCACCGCGACGTGTTCCCTGCCCGGCCTGAGCGGGAAGGAATGCACCCTGCGCGACGACACCATCTGACGCCGGCACGGGCGACGACGCTGTGGCGTTTTACCGCTTTTCCGTGCTCAGCGCCCGCATGATGATCGCCGACGCTGTCGGCGACGGCCGTGCCTACACGATGTTCCGGCAATAAACACCGCACATTTTCTGCCCCGCAGCGTCCATGGAAGCTGCGGGGCACTTTTTTGCCGATCTTGAACAGACAGTTGGTAGTTGTTACTTGCTATTTACATTTTTTATACGTATAATAAAATTGGTTGTATCTGAACTTGCAGACCAACACAAATGGGAGGAGAAAAAACATGAAAAAGCGCATCATCAGCCTGCTGCTGTGTCTGGTGCTGATCGTGTCGCTCGTGCCGGCCGCCGCCGCGGCGGACACGGGGGACGCCAGGACCGTCACAGTACGCTACGCTTCCGGTCACGGGATCGACACCCACGACTACGAAGCGACCTTTACCTACAGCGATGATCTGTTCACCCGGAGCGGCTACACGTACCGCAAGGATCTCGCGCTGATGTCCATGGGCCTCGCGTTCGCGGCCTATACGAGCAAGGACTCCGAAAAGACGGACAACTACGCCACCGGCAACCGCAACTTTGTGTCCATGGCCGAGCAGTGCGGCTTTGAAAACATCCAGTCGAACAAATGGATGTTCCAGCCCGCCGAGACCGACTCCATCGGCATCAACTGCGCCAGCAAGACCATCCGCGACAACGGCGGCAGCTACACGCTCATCGCCGTCGGTGTGCGCGGCAACAACTACCACGCCGAGTGGGGCGGCAACGCCCGGCTCGACGCCACGGGCGAGCACAAGGGCTTTGCCCTCGGCCGTGACCAGGTGCTCGACTACCTGCGCGGCTACATCGCCGACACCGGCATCTCCGGCCGGGTGAAGATCTGGATCGCCGGCTACAGCCGCGGCGCGGCTGTGTCCAACATGGTCGGCGGCGCGCTCGACAATGGCTACAGCCTCGGTGAGGGCGTCAGCCTCAGCCCGCACGACCTGTACTGCTATTGCTATGAGACGCCCATGGGCACGACGAAAAATCAGGTGCAGGGCCGCCTGTATGACAACATCCAGAATCTCGTCAACGCCAACGACCTCGTGACCTACGTCGCGTTCGACAACTGGGACTTCGCCCGCTACGGTGTCGACCACGTCGTGCCGACCAAGGGCGACGACAACTACCTCAACTACAAGGCCGCCATGCTCAGGGAATTCGTGAAGATCCCGAACAACGGCGGCATCTACTGGCCCGACTACTTCCAGGCCTGGGGCATTGACCCGAAGGACATCACGAGCGGCGATCTCGGCAAGATCTTCAAGGTCAATATGACGCAGAAGGAATTCTACGCCGACCTCTGCGAGGCGATCACGACGTGCCTCGCCTCCTCACGCGAAGACTATGCGGAGAACATGCAGGACTTCCTTGTGGCCCTGCTGGCGGATATTTTCGGTGCGGCCGATAAGGACACCTCCGGCGTGGCCGAGGACTTCGCCAAAAAGGTGCAGGACAACTGGAAGAAGCTCTTCTACTCGCTGACCATCCCCGGCATGATCAAAAACGGCACGGCCGCCAAGCTCCTGACCGGCTATCTGGTCGAGGCGCTGCAGGAAAACGGCGTTCTGACCTACGACCTTGCGGGCATCGAGGCCGCGATGGGCATGCTCGCGCCGCGCCTGTCGAAAATGGCGCTCAAATACCCCGGCACGACGATGACGCTGCTGGCAAACCTGCTCGTGATCGGGCTGGCCCACTGCGGCGAGCCGGGCCTCGCCTGGCTGCGCAGCCTGCCGGACGACTACATGCCCAGCAAGCAGACCGTAAGCTACACGGGCCTGTTTGACGACGTGGCTGCGGACGCATGGTATGCCCCCGCCGTGGACTACGTCAAGTACGGCCGGATCATGAACGGCATGGGCAACAACCGCTTCCAGCCCAACACGCAGATGACCCGCGCCATGTTCGCGCAGGTGCTCTATGCACTCGAGGGCAGCCCGTCCGTGCGCGGTCTGAGCTGCCCGTTTACCGACGCGGGCGGCAGCTGGTACACCGACGCCGTCATCTGGGCGTACCACGCGGGCGTGGTCGCCGGCGTGTCCCCGACGCGGTTTGCGCCGAACGAAGCGCTGACCCGCGAGCAGATGGTGACCATGCTCTACGGCTACGCCGGCCGCGAGCAGGCGCCCAGCGGCTCGGACGGCGCGCTCGCGGGCTATCAGGATCAGGCGAGCGTGTCCGACTGGGCGCGTGAGGCCATGGCCTGGGCCGTGAGCACCGGCGTGATCACCGGCACGTCCACCACCACCCTCGCGCCGCAGAAGATCGGCACGCGCGCCGAAGTCGCGACCGTGCTGATGCGGTTGCGAGCAGTGATCCTGCAATCGAAAAAAAACACCCGGATCTCTCACGAGATCCGGGTGTTTTTATGCGGTTTACTGGCCGTTGGCCGCCGCCGCTTTCGCGCTGCGGCAGTTGGCGCGCAGCACCGGCATGAGCGCCGTGAGCGCAATGTCCAGCTTGCGGGAATAGTCCCCTTCCATGCCGTTATTGATCCAGTCGATGAGCATGCCGAACATCATGTCCGTGTACATGCGGATGATCGCCTCAAGGTCCTCGGGCATGATGTCCATGTTCTGCGCATAGCGCGTGATGACCTGGCGGGCATAGTAATCGCTCGTCTCCCACGTGAAGCGCTCAAGCTCTTCCTTGCCGTAGCCGTGGTAGATGTTCAGGATGGCCTGCCGGTCGTTCGAGAGGTTCGCCGCCAGCGTCAGAAAACCCTCACGCACGGTCTCGAAATTGCCGTTCGTGTCCAGAAAGTGCTGCACGCGCAGCTCAAACACGTACTGCGTGAGCACATAAATATCCGTGAAATAATAGTAGAACGTCTTGCGGCTGCAGCCAACGGCGTCCGTGATCATCTTGACCGTGATGCGGTCGATCGTGTAGTCGTTGAGCAGGTGCATATATGCATCCGCGAGCGCCGTGCGCGTCCGGTTCTGCTTCATGAAGTGTGCCTCCGTTCCTGCGGCCGGGTAAACACCGGCGCTGTTTTTTCTAGCCCTATAGTAACCCACCTGTCACCATAATTCATTGGCCATTATCAAGTTTGTGTAACGTTTTTGCACACTTAGCGAAACGATTCTACCCGTTTGTCCGGATTTTTTCAGGAATCCAGCTCTCCCTGCAGCTGGCAGGTGCGCATCATGAACAGGGCAAGCTGCGCGCGGTTGGCGCCGGTATTCGGGCTGAGCTCCGTTCTGGTCGTGCCGTAGAGGATGCCCATGGAGACCGCCCACGTCGTGGCGGAAAACGCCCACTCGGGCACGGTGTTCCAGTCCTCGTAGCCGCCGATGGGCCGCGGGCGGACGTCCTTTTCCGGGCCGAAGACGCGGTAGAGCATCGTGACGAGCTGCGCGCGCGTGAGGCGCGCGTCCGGCGCAAAGTGCGTGTCGTCCGTCCCGAGCACGACCTTGTTGGCATAGGCCCAGCGCACGGCGGCAGTATACCAGGTGTCGTCCGAAACGTCCACAAACGGCGCCTCCGGCAGTTCGGACACGTCCGGCTCGTCGGCCATCCGATAGAGGATCGACACGAACATGGCGCGCGTCGTCTGCCCCATGGGGTCGAACCGGTTCCCGCCGACGCCGTTCATAAGGCCGAAGAGCACGCAATAGTCAATGCCCTCGTGCATCCAGTCGCTCGCTGCCGGCATGTCGTCAAACACGCCGCCGGCACAGTACTTATCGCCGATGCAGGGATCCGGGATCTTGGCCGTCTCCGTCTTGCCGCAGATGGAGCAGGTGCGCTCCATGTTCACGACACCGTCGTCCGTCTCGATGGCCGTCCAGGCGCTCCAGCGGTGGACGGGATAATAATACTGCACCGCCTCCGTGACGCGCTCGCTGCCCTTGAAGTAGTGCACGGTGCTGCCGTTGGTGAGCGTCATGGTATAGATCGTCTTGACCGCCGGGTCGAGCACACGGTACTCCGTGGCCGAGACCTGACCGATGATCATGACATAGTGGCCATTGGCCGAGTAGCCGTTGAGGTGGATGATCGGCGGGCTGTAGCTGCCCTCGCCGCCGACGTAGCGCGCGATGGCCTCGGCAAGCGAGGTCTTGCTGTACGTCGCGCCGCTGAAGGCAACATCCTCCGGCGTCGTGGCAAAGGGCGTGCCGTAGTGGCCGCCGCTGCGCCAGTAATCGCCGAGCGCGCCGGGCGTGGCGTCGATGCCGAGGTACGACAGCGCCATGGAGATGCACGCCGTGAAGCACTCGTGGTTGGCATAGTTCGTGTATTTGCCCCAGTAATCCGAGCAGAACAGATCGGTATAGGCCGGCACCTGGCAGATATAGCGGACTGTGCCCGTCTTCACGCCGGCATTCTGCGTATACTCCACGCCCGCATACGGCGCGGCATCCACCCGGCTGGCCGCCGCGGCGCCCATCGTCAGACAGGGCAGCAGCCCCGCCAGCAGGCACAGCGTCAGCGCCAGGCTGAGGATTCGTTTCTTCATAGATGACTCCTTATGTTTCGGTATTTTGCCTGGTTGTTGACATAACGTACACACACATTTGCATATCTTACACCTTCTGTTACGAAATTGCAACCTTTTTTGCTTTCTCTGCCAACTTTCGTGGGGCGCGGTGGGCAAATTGCGCCCGGTTTTGGCGCGGAAAGTGGGGACGCAGAGATTTCGACAGGATCTGAAAATGACGTTATGTAAACCTACGAGGCGGAGAATCCGGTCGTGATCACGCGGACGTGCGCGGACGGTGCGGAACATTTTCCGTGACGTGCATAATATTTCTATTGACAGATATGCAAATGCATAATAAAATGGAAATAGAAGGGGCCGCTTCCGACGCTGTGCGGCCAAGCGCAACCGATCTCCGACGCGAAGCCGGGCAAATGCGCGGCTTCCACAGCCAAAGCTGCCGCTTCGGCGGGGAAAATGCCGCCGAAGCGGCGGAGGCGCAGCGTTATGTAAACCGTAAGGAGGTGAGGGACCGCCGGAATGAAAAAATGGAAACGATCCGTGGCCGGGCGCGGCCCGGGGCATGGCATGGATTGAACTGCACCAGTCGCTGCCGCAGCACCGCAAGCTGCTGGCGCTGCGCGACGCGCTGCGGCTGCGCACGCCGGCGGCGCTCGGGCACATGTGCCTGCTGTGGCTGTGGGCGCTGGACAACGCGCCGGACGGCGACCTGTCCGCCCTGCCGCCGCGGCAGCTGGCAGAGATCTGCCAGTTCAACGCGCGCCGGGCGGGCGAGCTGGCGGCGGCGCTGCGCACGTCCGGGTTTGTGGACGCGGACTGGCGGCTGCACGACTGGGGCGACTACACCGGCCGCCTGATCGACCAGCGGGCGGCCAGCCGCGCGGCAGCGGCGGCGGCGCGCACGGCTGCGCGCGGCGGCCATGGAAGAAAACAAGGAGGATGGTACATGAAAAAGCAGACGAACACCGACCTGCGGCGAGCTGCGCGAGCAGCGCGCGGCATATGAGGAGCTGCTGGGCCTGTCGGGCGCGATCTTGGCTGCGCTGTGCGTGCGCTGCGGCGACGGCGCGACGCTGCGGCTGCCGAAGCAGGCCGTGCACGACGCGCTGGAGACCTACGAATTCGCGGCGGCAGCCGACGGCGAGGACTACGTGCTCTCGTACCGGGAGCGCGCGACATGATCGACCTCGAGGACGAGAAGGAGCGCATCCTCGAGCAGCTGGCGGCCATGGTGGCCGACGCATCCGTGAAGCCGGAGCTGCGGCTCAAGGCGGCGGGCATGGTGCTCGGCCACGAGCGAGGCAAGGCAGCCCCTGCGAAGGACGAGGGCGCGGCCGAGCCGGAGGTGCTGCGCTTTGAGGGCGCGCTCGAGCAGTGGAGCCGGTAGTGAGGAGGGGCGATGGCACGCAAAAACGAACCCTATATTTATCAGGTACTGCGGCGCGAGACGCCGAACCCGCGGCAGCAGGCATTCTTCCGCGCGGAGGCGGCGAACGTGGCCTACGGCGGGGCGCGCGGCGGCGGCAAAAGCTGGGCCATGCGGCGCAAGCTCGTGCTGCTGGCGATGCGCTATCCGGGGCTGAACCTCCTGCTGCTGCGCCGGACGCTGCCGGAGCTGCGCGCCAACCACATCCTGCCGCTACAGCGGGAGCTGGCGGGCTACGCCGCGTGGAGCGGCGCGGAGCGCGCGTTCCGGTTCCCGAACGGGTCACGGCTCGTGATGGGCTACTGCGACAGTGACAGCGACTGCGCCCAGTATCAGGGGCAGGAGTACGAGGTGATCGGCTTCGAGGAGGCGACAAACTTCGAGCCCGACTGGCTGACGTTCATCGCGACGTGCCTGCGCACGACGCGCACGGATTTCGTACCGCGCATCTACTACACCTGCAACCCCGGCGGACCGGGCCACGCCTACATCAAGCGCCTGTTCATCGACCGCGCGTTTCACGACGGTGAGGACCCGGCGGACTACGTGTTCATCCCGGCGAAGGTGTACGACAATCAGGTGCTCATGCAGCGCGACCCCGGCTATCTCAAGCGGCTGGAGGCGCTGCCGCCGGCACGGCGGCGCGCGCACCTCGAGGGCGACTGGAACGTGTATGAGGGACAGGTGTTCGCCGAGTGGCGCGACGACCCCGCGCACTACGCCGATGGGAAGTGGACGCACGTGATCGAGCCGTTCGACATCCCGGACACGTGGCGGGTGTACCGCAGCTTCGACTTCGGGTACGCCAAGCCCTTCTCCGTCGGCTGGTGGGCGGTGGACTTCGACGGGCGGCTGTACCGCATCCTCGAGCTCTACGGCTGTGTGCCCGGCGAGCCGGACACCGGCGTGCGCTGGACGCCGGAGCAGATCTTTGAGCAGATCCGCACCACGGAGGCCACGCACCCCTATCTGCGCGGCAGGGACATCCGAGGCGTGGCCGACCCCGCGATCTGGGACGCGTCGCGCGGCGACAGCATCGCCGACATCGCCGACCGGTACGGCGTGTACTTCGAGCCCGGCGACAAGCGCCTGCCCGGCTGGATGCAGGTGCACTATCGGCTGGCGTTCGACGCTGCCGGGCTGCCAATGCTGTATGTCTTCCGCAACTGCCGGGACACGCGGCGCACGCTGCCGCTGCTGCGCTACGACGCACACGCGCCCGAGGACGTGGACACGCGGCAGGAGGACCACATCGCCGACGAGATCCGGTATCTGTGCCAGTCCGACCCCATCGCGCCGCGGCCCGTGGTACAACGGACGCCGAAAGTGTTCGACCCGCTGAGCAGCAATTAGTTATGTAAACATAAAAAGACTGCGATGGCAGTCTCTTTTTCTCGCAAAATGTTAAAAGTTATGTAAACCATTTCGCCGGAAACGGCAGCAAAGGAGAGTCTATGACAAACGAGAAAACGAACCCCATGCCCTACCGCGCGGCGGATGCGGCAGCGATGCCGGCGGCGGCAGGTGCGGCAGAGGCAGCCGGGCCGGACATGGCCGCGCCCGTGATCACGCCGGACGACGTGGCGCGCGGCACGGAGCTTCTGCGCCGGTACAAGGACGGCAAGCGCGCGCTCGAGGCGCGCATCATCGCCGACGAGCAGTGGTACCGCCTGCGGCACTGGCAGTATCTGCGCGACCGCCGGCGCGAGCAGGGCGGCGACGTGGTAGAGCCGACGAGCGCGTGGCTGTTCAACGCCATCGTCTCGAAGCACGCCGACGCGATGGACAGCTTCCCGGAGGCGGTGATCCTGCCGCGCAGCGAACAGGATGAACCGGACGCAAAGGCACTGTCGGCCATCGTGCCGGCCGTGCTGGAAAAGACGCACTTTGAGCAGGTATGGTCCGATGCGTGGTGGTACAAGCTCAAGCACGGGTGCGCGGCCTACGGCGTGTTCTGGGACAGTGCCGGGAGCAACGGCCTCGGCGACGTGGCCGTGCGCCAGCTCGACCTGCTGAACCTGTTCTGGGAGCCGGGCATCACCGACATTCAGGCCAGCCGCAACCTCTTCGTGTGCGCGCTCATGGACAACGACGACATTTCCGCCGCCTGGCCCGACGCGCGGCCCGGCAGCTGCGGCGTGGAGCTGGCGCAGTATCTGTACGACGACGCGGTGGACACGTCGAACAAGAGCATCGTCGTGGACTGGTACTACAAAAAGCCGCTGCCCGGCGGCGGCACGGCGCTGCACCTCATCAAATTCACCGGGCGCGACCTGCTCTACGCGAGCGAGAACGACCCCGCCATGGCCGGCGGCTTCTACCCGCACGGGCAGTACCCGGTCGTGTTCGATGTGCTCTACCCCGAGGCGGGCACGCCGTGCGGCTTCGGCATGATCGCCGTGAGCAAGGACCCGCAGCAGTACATCGACCGCCTGAGCGGCAACCTGCTGGAGATGAGCATGAAGGCCTCCACCCCGCGCTTCTGGGTCAAGAAGGCTGCGGCGTGAACGCGCAGGAATTTCTCGACTGGTCGAAGCCGCTCGTTGAGGTCGAGGGCAGCATCGACGACGAGCGCCTGCGCCAGATCAGCCTCTACAACCTCGACGGCCAGTGGGTGAACATGCTGCAGCTGAAGATCGACGAGCTCAAGGAGACGAGCAACAGCCGCGACGTGACGCAGGGCAGCGTGTCCGGCGGCGTGACGGCGGCGAGCGCCATCGCGGCGCTGCAGGAGGCCGGCAGCAAGTCCAGCCGTGACACGCTGCGCGCGAGCTACCGCGCGTTCGAGCGTGTGGTCGAGCTCGTGATCGAGCTCATCCGCGCGTACTACACCGAGACGCGGCCGTTTCGCGTGGCGGCGCCGGGCGCGCAGGGCTATGCATTCTGCACGTACTCCAACGCCGGGTTGCAGGCCAGGACCGTGGGCATGGACGCCGACGGCATGGCGCTGCTGCGCGCGCCGGCATTCGACGTGTCGGTGCACGCGCAGAAGGAGAGCCCGTATGCGACCGCGTCGCAAAACGAGCTGGCACGGCAGCTGTATCAGCTGGGCGTGTTTAACCCCGCGTTCGCGCAGCAGGCCGTGCCGATGCTGGAGATGATGCAGTTTCCGGGGCGCGACAAGGTGCTCGAGGCCGTGCGCAGCAGCATCGTGCCGCCGCAGCCGAAGCGCCGGACACGGGCACGAACACGGCCGCCGACCCGCTGCTGCGCGCACAAGCGGAGAAAAACCGCGTCATCACAGCGAGCGCCCGCTGAGGGCAGAAGGGAGCACAGAGTATGAACGAACCCAACATCACCACCGCGCCGGAGCAGAGCGCACCCGCAGCACCCGAAACGACCGCGCCGCGTGCGCCGGCCGAGGAGGCCGTGACCGTCGGCGCGCTGCGCGGCGCCATTGAGCGCCGGCAGGAGCAGAGGGCGCGCCGCGCGGCCGAGGAATCCGCCGCGCGCTGGTCGCGCGAGGCGGACGAGCTGACGGCGCAGTGCCCGGACTTTGACCTGGGCGCGGCGCTGAAGGACACGCACAGTTTTGCGCGCTGCTGCGCGCCGGTGTGGACGTGCGCACGGCGTGGTTCGCGCTGCACGCGCAGGCGCTGCTGGAAGCGGCGTGCGTGCGCGCGGGCCGCAGCGCCGAACAGCGCGTGGCCGAGCACATCCGCGCCCGCGGCCTGCGCCCGGCCGAAAACGGCCTGGGTTGCGGCGGGGCCGGCATCGTGGTGCGTCCGGACGTGTCGCGCATGAGCCGCGCCGACCGCGCGGCACTCGCCGCGCGCGCAGAGCGCGGCGAGCGCGTGAAGCTGAGCCTGTGACCCGCTTCGCGTACATCCGCCGGGACGGGCGGTGCGTGCTGCGCGCGGACGGCCACGCGGACTTCTGCCCGGGCAGAGACATCGTGTGCGCCGGGGCGTCCGCGCTCGTGTGCGCGCTGGCGGGCACGCTCGATGTGCTGGGCGCGCAAAACGTGCAGCGCACACTCAGCGCCGGGCACGCAGACATCGCAGCGGACGACCGGGCCGATGTGCGCGCGGCGTTTACCGTGGCCGTGACGGGCCTGCGGCAGCTCGCCGCGGCCTACCCCGGCCACGTTGCGGAGGACACCGGCCGCGTCCCCGCGCAGGAGACAAAACCCAACGGCAGCGCAGCGGCCGGGCGCTGCCCCGGCGCTGTCCCCGGAAGCGGACAGCAGAGAAAAAAGGAGACATGAGTATGGAAAACATCCACATGAACCTGCGCCTGTTTGACGCAAACACGCAGGTGACCACCCAGCAGAGCCTGACCGAGGAGATGAAGACGTTCTACTCGGACTACCTCATCGACGCGGCCGAGCCCGAGCTCGTGCACGACCAGTTCGCGCAGAAGCACCCCATCCCCGCAAACGGCGGCAAGACGATCCAGTTCCGCCGCTTCGCCCCGCTCGGCAAGGCGCTGACCGCCCTGACCGAGGGCGTGACCCCCGACGGCCAGAGTCTGAGCATGACCACCGTTGAGGCGGCTGTGCGTCAGTACGGCGGCTACATCCAGATGAGTGACCTGCTGCTGCTGACCGCCATCGACAACAACCTCACCATGGCCACGAAGCTCCTCGGCGCGCAGGCCGGCCGCACGCTCGACACGATCACCCGCGAGGTGCTTGTCGGCGGCGACAACGTGCAGTACGCCGATGAGAGCGTATCCGCCCGCTATCTGCTGCAGGGCGGCAATGCCAGCGCCGCCGACAACAACTACCTGACCGTCGACTGCATCCGCCGCGCCGTGCGCGCGCTCAAAAACGCCAACTGCCGCCGCATCGACGGCGCGTTCCCGGTCATCATTCACCCCGACGTGGCCTATGACCTCATGAACGACCCGAAGTGGCTCGCCCCCCACCAGTACGTTGACACCGAGCACATGTACGAGGGCGAGATTGGCAAGATCGAGGGCTGCCGCTTCGTCGAGAGCACGGAGGCGAAGATCTTCCACGCGGCCGATCTTGCCGGCGACAGCCGCACCCTGCTCACGAACGGCACGGTGACGGCAAGACCACCTTCTCGTTCGACGGCGGCACGGTCAAGTCCGGCGCGCTCGTCGGCCGTCAGGTGCTCATCGGCAACGCATGCGTGACCGTCACGGCCAACACCGCAAGCTCCATGACCGTGGACGCCGCCGTCACGGCCGAGGACAACGCCATCATCTACCCCGGTGAGGCCGGCGCGCAGGGACGCGACGTGTACGTCACGCTCGTGCTCGGTGCCGACGGCTACGGCACGACCGAGATCACCGGCGGCGGCCTCGAGCACATCGTCAAGCAGCTCGGCTCCGCCGGCACGGGCGACCCGCTCAACCAGCGCGCAAGCGTCGGCTGGAAGGCCACGAAGGTCGCCGTGCGTCTCGACGACAGTGCCATCCGCCGCATCGAGACCTGCAGCACCTACACCGAGTAAGAAATCCACCCCGTGCCTCCCGCCCGCGCGGCGGGAGGCGCACCTACACACAAGGAGGAAACAACTATGGCAACCAGAAAAAAGACTGACCGTGCCGCCGCTGAGGCCTGGCTGAGCGAACCCGTGACCGTGCGTCTGTTCCGCGACAACGGCAGCTACAAGGAGGACAAACTCGTGACCGTCAACGGCGAGACCGTGCGCATCCCGCGCGGCGAGGACGTGACCATCCCGCGCCGCTTCGCGCTCGTGCTCGCCCAGGGTGAGGCACAGGATGCGCGCACCGGCGCGCTCATCGAGCGCGAGACCGCCCGCTTTGCCGCCGAGAGCGGCGCGCTGGGGCTCTGACCATGGCGACGCTTCAGCAGGCGCTCACGCGCATCGACGCGATCTGCCCCAACGCATGGGACGAGGCGGCAAAGCTGCTGTGGCTCAACGAATGCGAGAGCATGATCCAGACGCGCATCCTCGGCACGGCACCCGAACAGTGCATCACCTACGACGCGGACACCGACCGCAGCACCAAGCTGCTCGTGCCCGCACCGTTCGACCGGCTGTACGTGTACTACGTCATCGCCATGTGCGACTACGCCGCGCACGAGACGGCGCACTACGCCGACAGCATGATGCTCTTTAACGCCGCGCTCGACGAATACGCCAAGTGGTACCAGCGCACGAATGGTACCGCGGCCGCGACCCCCGGCGCGGCGGCGCAGATCGCCGCCAACAGCGCCGCCCGGCACATGCACGAAAACAAGGGCGTGCTCGACGGCATCACGGCCGCGCGGGCCGCCGCGTGGGACGCGAAGGTCTCCCCCGCCGCGCTCGGCCCGGCCGTGAACACGGCGCTGCAGGCGGCAAAGGACTCCGGCGCGTTCCGCGGGGACAAGGGTGACCCCGGCGCAAAGGGTGACCCCGGCAAGACCGGCAAGACCCCTGTCAGAGGCACGGACTATTGGACGGCAGCTGATAAGCAGGAGATTGTCAACAGCGTCATAGCCGCCCTGCCTGATGGCACGGAGGTGAGCTACTGAGATGAAAAAGCTCTACGAAGAAACCGCCGTACAGGACATTGCAGCAGCTATCCGCGAGAAAAACGGCACTGCAACGAAATACAAAGTCGCGGAGATGGGCGATGCTGTGAGGCGCTTGAACACCGGAGTGGAAACCGAAGTGTACACATTTGACCAGTGCCGCGCAGAGGTAGACAGGTATCTGAAAAACGTCACTTACGACCCCTCGGACTACGCTGTCTCGCAGATACCCGAATATGTGACGACAGTGAGCGCAAACCGACCTGTTGGCGTAGACATTGTGATGAAGTCCGCCGGAACGCTGACAATCGTGGACGGGTACACAGGTAACAGTGTTTCGCAGCCGGTCAGCGCAGGAGCAATCACAATCTATAACTGCACACCGGGCTCGATATCAACTTTTGTGTTGCTTGTTGACGGAAAAGTTATCCAGCAGGGCGTCATTAAACCGACCGGAGCGTGCCGCATGATTCATTTGCTGAACGTGGACAACGTGCGCGATCTTGGAGGCTGGGATTGCGATGGTGGCATGGTAAAGTACGGGCTGCTCTTCAGGGGCGGCGAGATGTATGGATATCTGACCGATGACGGCAGACAACAGGCGATTGATATGCTCGGAATCCTCAAGGAAATTGACCTGCGTTTTGCGGCTGAACTGAACGGCAGGACAGAAAGTGGCTTTGGACCGACCGTAGATATGCTGTGGGTTGATATGACATGGAACGACCTTGCGTATCAGAAGTCAAGCGGGAATATCAAGGCGATCTTCGACCCGCTCTTCGATTATGTCATCGCAAACAAGCCGACATACTTCCACTGCTCTGCGGGCGCAGATCGAACGGGCGTGGTCGCTCTGCTGTGCGAAGCGATACTTGGGGTATCACAATCCGACTGTGATAAGGATTACGAACTCTCGAGTTTTAATTCTGGCGTCAGCACAGATGCGGAAGCCCGTCGCAGGAACGAAACGCCGTGGACGCGCGAGATTAACTACTTGAATGCCTATCCTGGTGCGACCTTCCGCGATAAGGTGGTTAATTTTATGGTGTCGTGCGGCATTACAATCGAAAAAATCAACGCTTTCCGAGCAGCTATGATCGACGGGACGCCGGAGACAGTGACGGCAGATATCGCAACGTACAGCATCACAAAAACACTCACTGATGTCACAGTCAGCAACGGAGCGGCATCTGTGCAGCAGTACCAGCCGTTCGTAGCAAGCATCACTCCCACGAACGGCAAATTGATTGAATCCATCAAAGTGACGATGGGCGGGAAGGACGTGACTGCTGCTGTATTGCGTGGCAGCACGGACGTGCTGAGGCGAGCTGTACGGGTCGCTTTGACAAAATGCACAAGTAGCAACCCACGCGCGTATGTCATCGACGGGCAGTCTTATTGTACTGCGATAACTGCCGACACGGGGTGCGAAGTCAGTAATGTAAAAATCATGATGGGAGGTGAGGACGTGTCCACATTTTACAAAGATGGGGTCATAGCTATTCCAGAGGTGATCGGCGATATTGTTATCACGGCAACCGCTGTAGCCCAAGCCCCAGCATATACAAACCTGCTTGATGCCGCGATTGACATGGATGGCAACGTCATCGGGCATACGCCTATGTATAAAAATATGCGATACAATAGCAGCAGCGGTGCACCTGTTGCACACTCAGGGACGAATATCACGGGCTTGCTCCCGGTCAAAAAGGGTGATGTCGTGCGTATTCGATGGAAAGGGAACACTGATGTGTCATATCAATCTATCAAGTTTTTCAAGTCTGACCGAACCCAAGTCAGAGTCGGATATACATCTTTGGCCAATCTCGAAAAAGGCGAAGAAGGGCCTGTTATAAACTTTAATGCTGCCAATGGAGTTGCCGATTTTAAATTCGACAGTTCAAATGGCGCAGCCTATTTTTCAATCGTGCTCTACGACACGCTGGAAAATGTAATTGTTACTACAAACGAAGAAATCATATAAGTCTCAAAAGAGCCTCTTGTTGATTTTACAGGATGCCCTACAGCATCGGATTGATGAGATGCAGAGATGAAGGAGGTAACAGCTGATGGAATTTGTTTCTTGCGATCCGTCAAATTACCGCGCCGGGCGCACGCAGCCGGTGCGGTACATTGTGATGCACTACACGGCAAACAACGGTGACACCGCGCGCAACAACTGCGACTACTACCACCGCGTGGGCGGCCTGCAGGCCAGCGCGCACTATTTCGTGGACGAACACGGCGCGATGCAGTCCGTGCGCGAGTGCGACACGGCGTGGCACTGCGGCGCGCGGGCGTACTGGCACCCCGAGTGCCGCAATGCCAACAGCATCGGCATTGAGATGTGCAGCCGCAAGCGCGCCGACGGCAGCTACTACATCCTGCCGGAGACCGTGGCCAACGCCGCGGCGCTTGCGCGGGAGATCATGCAGCGCTATGGCATCGACACGGAGCACGTGCTGCGGCACTACGACGTGACGGGCAAGCGCTGCCCCATGCCGTGGGTGGATGACCCGGCGCAGTGGACGGCATTTCTGGCCATGCTGACGCCGGAAAACACTACTACAGACGAGGAGGATGATGATATGGTACGATATAGAAAAATCGAGGACGTGCCCGCGTGGGCGCGCAGCGATGCGCAGCGGCTCATCGACCGCGGCGCACTGCGGGGCAATGAACGCGGCGAGCTGGATCTCTCGCCGGACATGCTGCGCACGCTGATCGTGTGCCAGCGGATGGTCGATCAGGCAAAGGAGACATAAATGGACCGACTCACAACGATCAAAGCGGCCGCCTGCACGGCGGCCGCAGCGCTGACGGCCTTCTGGGGCTGGACGGGCTGGCTGGCGGCGGCATGGTTTCTGGCCATGCTGCTCGACTATGCCACCGGCAGCGCCGCCGCCCTGCGCGCCGGAACGTGGAGCAGCCGCGCCGCCCGCGAGGGCCTATGGCACAAGGCGGGCAGCGTGGCGGGCGTGCTCGTGGCGGCGCTGCTGGACTTTGCCCTGCGCGTGCTGCTCGGCAGCGTGCCGGGGCTGGGCATCGACTACGACGTGCTGCTGTGCCCGCTCGTGACGGCGTGGTATCTGCTGACGGAGCTGGGCAGCATCGCCGAAAACGCGGGCGCGCTCGGCGCGCCGATGCCGCAGTTTCTCATGCGGGCGATCGCCGCCCTGCGCGCCGGCATTTCCGACCGCGGCGGCGGAGACGGGGACGGAGGCGGCGCGGCATGACGGACTTTTCCCCGCTGAATTTCCCGCTGCCGGAGCGCACCGGCGCCGAGGGGCTCGACGCGCGCGTGACGGCGCTGGAGGAGACGATCGTCCGGCTGCTGGAGGCGCTGCAGTACACACTGACGAACCTCGGGCGCGAGAACTTCAACCCCGCCGCGCTCGAACGGCTGCGCGCCGAGCTGCGCAGCGGGCAGACCACGAACCAGTAAGGAGGCAGGCAATGCATCTACCCACATTTCCCCGCGCCATGCCCGTGACGCGGCGCGTACAGACCGACTTTCGCGGCTACGACCACCGGCCGGGCTGCCCGGAGGGCGGCATCTACGAGATGACGAACGGCTCGGCGGCCGACGCGCCGCTGTTTTCCACGCGGCCGGGCCGCACGCTGACATATCCGACCGGCGGCGGCAGCGCGAACGGACTGTTCGCCGTCGACGGCGGACTGCTCTGGTGCACGGGCCAGACGCTGTATTTTAACGGCACGCCCGTCGACGGCTGCACGCTCGTCAACGGGCCGAAGGTGTTCGCCGAGCTCGGCGGCACGGTGCTCATCTGGCCGGACAAGGTCTGGTACCGGCCGGATATGGGCACGTTCGGCAGCGCCGAGCCGAGCTGGAGCGGCACGGTGGCGCTCCAGCGCTCGGACGACAGCAGCGGCGCGCGCGCCGATTCCGTCGCCGCCAGCGGCATCGACACGCCCTTTCGCGTGGGCGACGCCGTGACGTTCAGCGGCTTTTCCACGCCAGAGGACAACGGCACCTACATCATCCGCGCCATCGCGGGCGCGGTGCTCGTGTTCGACCCCGACACGTTCTCTGCCGTCGGAGCGGTCGAGCACATCACGGTCACGCGGCGCATGCCCATGGCGCTGCACGCATGCACATACGCCAACCGCATCTGGGCCTGCGCGCAGGACACCGTCTGGTGCACAAAGCTCGGCGACCCGCTGAGCTGGTACTGGTACGAAGCGGACGAAAACGGCACGGTCGCCACGGCGGCATGGAGCGTGGACGTCGGCACGCCGGGCAACTTTTCCGGCTGCGCGGCGACGGGCAGCGGCGTGGTGTTTCTCAAGCCGGACGGGCTCTGGCGGCTCTACGGCACGAAGCCGGACAACTTCCAGCTCATCGCCTCGGCGGCGCTCGGCACGGAGAAAAACTCCGGCCGCTCGCTCGTGACGGCGGCGGAGACGCTCTACTACCTCTCCCCCGCCGGGCCGGCGCGCACCTCCGGCGGACGGCCGGTGCGCATCGGCGACGCGCTCGGGCGCACGCTCACGGCCGGCGCGGCGGGCACGGACGGCACGCGCTGGTATCTCTCGGCGCACGATCCGCAAAACGCCTGGCACCTGTTCGTATACGACACGCGCAACGGCCTGTGGAGCCGCGAGGACGCATTTCACGCATCCGGGTTCGCCCGGCACGACGGCGCGCTCTACGCGCAGGATCCGAGCGGCGTCTGGCGCTTCGGCACGGGCAGCACGGCGCAGCTGGAGAGCATGCTGGAGACGGGCGATTTCGTCAGCGGCAGCCCGGACTGCAAGCGCCTGCTGCGCGTGCAGCTGCGGCTGGAGGCGGACGCGGGCGCAAGTGTCACGGCGGCGGTGCAGTATGACTCCGACGGCGTGTGGCACACGCTGGCGACCGTGGCGGCAGGCGCGAAGCGCTCCGTCACGCTGCCGGTGCTGCCGCGCCGGTGCGACCACTTTCGCCTGCGGCTGACGGGCACGGGGGCGTGGCGGCTGCTGTCGCTCGCGCGCACGGAGACCGCCGCCGGACCGCAGCACTGAAGAAAGGAGACCTTATGGCCACAAAATACAAATACGACAAGGACACCGACTACGCCGCGCTCATGGAGCGGGCGGCGCAGCGCGGCGACAACGCGGCCGCCGCGATCTATGAGCAGCAGCGCAACGCGAAGATCCGCGGCGAGGGCATGACCGATGTGACGCAGTCGAACGACTACGCGCAGTATCTGCCGCTCGAGGACGTGCCGGACTACGACGACACGCACCGCCGCCAGGCAGAGTCCCTGCTGACCGAGCGCGACACGACCGGACAGCGCGCGCGCATCGACCAGATGCTCGACGCGCTGCTCGGCGAGGAATTCGACTACGACCCGGCATCGGACAAGCTCTACGCCGCCTACCGCCAGCAGTATGAGCGGCAGGCGGATCTCGCATCGGCCAACGCCCTCGGCGCGGCGGCCGCGCTGACGGGCGGACGGGCCTCGACGGCGGCCGTGGCGGCGGCGCAGCAGGCGGGCGGATACTACCGCGCGATGCTCGCGGGCAAGCTGCCGGAGCTGGCGCAGCTCGCCTACGAGCGCTACAACGGCGAGCGCAAGACGCGCCTGAGCGCGATCGACGCGATGCTCGACGCGGCCGACAGCCGCGACAGCGTGACGAAGGCGCAGATCGCCGCGCTGCTCGACATGGACGACGCGGACTACGACCGCGCGGACAGCAAGCTGCAGCAGCAGGCCAAAGACGCGGCCGACCGCAAGGCCGCCGCCGACAAGAAGGCCAAGGAGGAAAAGGCCTCGCAGGAAGCGGCGGACAAGGCCGCGCGCAGTGAGGCGCGGCGGCAGATCACGCTCATCCTGCGCAACGGCGGCACCGTACCCAACGACCTCTGGGAGCAGAGCGGCTACAGCGCCGTGACGATCGCGGCCATGCTGCGCGGGCGGAAGGGTTAGGCGTTATGTAAACTTAGCGCCGGTTTCGCTGCAATCAGTCGCTGTCGTGCCTTTCGCCGAAAAATAGTTATGTAAACTGTGCGAAGGAAAGAAGTCCCGGAAGCGAAAACGCTTCCGGGACTTTTGCGTGCTGTCGGAAAAGTCGCTGCGCAGACGCACAAGCCTCTGCGCAGCGGGGGCACTCGAAAGGGCAAGGCCGCCTCGAATGGGATCTTCTTTTTCATCAGGCCCAAAGCCCGACGCGGGCTTTGGGCCTGATGAAAAACCCCCGGAAGCAAACTGCTTCCGGGGATTCTTGCGTGCTGTGTCTGCGCTCAGGCCGTGGCCTGCTTATAGCGCATGAGGATGGTTGCGACCTGCGCGCGCGTGGTGCTGCCGCCGGGTTCGAGATAGTCCGTCTTGTCGTGCGGAAGGCCCTTGATAAGGCCGTTGCCGACGGCCCAGGCCATCGCGTCGCGGGCATAGGCCGACACGCTGCCGGCGTCGGGGTAGTCGGCGAGCGAGGCGGCGTTGCCGGTGGCGTCCGGCGCGTACTTGGCCGTGTACCGGTACAGGATGGCGGCGAGCTGCTCGCGCGTGATCTGGCCGCTGGGGTCAAACGTCGTGGCGCTCGTGCCGTTGACGATGCGCGTGAGCTTCGCCCACAAGATGGCGTTGGTATACCACTGGCCGCGCGGCACATCGTCAAACGGGGCGCGGAGCTTGTCGAGCTCATACCCCTCGACGACCTTCGGCTCGCCCTGGATGCGGTAGAGGATGCACACGAGCTGTGCGCGCGTGCACGTGCCGCTCGGGTCGACAGTCGTGGCCGAAAGGCCGTTGATATAGCCGCTGTAGATGCAGTAATCCAGCCCCGCGTGCGCCCAGTTGTCCGGCGCGGGCATATCGCGGAAGGCGTAGCCCGGGCAGGTCGGCCCGCCGGGGCAGGTGTCCGGCACGCCGGTGGCGGGGATAGACTCCGTTTTCTGCTCGTTGCAGATGGTGCAGGTGTAGGTCTTGACGCCGGGCTCGGTCGCGGTGGGCTTTTGCGTCACGACGCCGGCGTCCCACGTGTGGGTGTGCAGCTTCGGGATGTCCTCGCCCACGCGCGCGTTGCAGCGCGCGCAGATGTGATAGCGGTATCCGGTGGTCTCGGCCGTCGGCTCCTGCGCGACGACCCACTCGCCCCAGTCGTGGCCGAGGGCGGGGATGACATCGTCATAGTCCTTGCCGCAGGTCGGGCAGGTGCCCTGATAGTGGCCGGACTCGGTGCAGGTCGGCTCCGTGCGCACGTCGGCATAGCTGTAGTCATGGCCCTTGGCGGGGATGACCTCGTCGATCTGCACGCCGCAGCGCGCGCACGTGCCGACGACGCGGCCGGGCTTCGTGCAGGTGGCCGGGAACAGGTCGCAGCGGCTCAGGTCATGGCCGAGCGCGGCGATCTTCTCGGTGCGGGTCGCGCCGCAGGCCGAGCATTTATAAAACGCCGTGCCCTGCTCGGTGCAGGAGGCCGGGTAGGTCTGCGTCTTGACCCAGGTGTGGTCGGTGGCGGCGACATAGGTGTCGTCCACGGGGGCATAGGTGCAGCCCTTCACCGTGCAGGCGTGGTGCGTGTAGCCCTGCTTGGTGCAGGTGGGGTCGACGACCGTGTCGGCGAACTGGGCGATGTGATCGCCGTGCCAGAGACCGGTCTTGTAGCCCTGCCACGTGCCGTCGTCCTTGAGCTCGGCGGCCCAGGTGTAGTTGCCCTGCGGGTAATAGACCACGCAGTCGCGCGGGAAGGAGCTGTTGGTGTCCGCCGCGCCGGTGATGGTCTTGGCGGGGGCGTTTTTGAAGATGGCGCGCTTGAGCTGCGTGACCTTTGCGATCTGGGTCAGGCCCGCAGCAATATCATCCGCGTGCTCTTCGTTCCCATCCGGATCGTCCGGGGCGAGAATCCCGTTGAGGACAGTCTTGATGGCGAGCTGCAGCGCGGCGTCCACACTGGTGAAGGCGCGGGCCTGAATCGTGTCGATCTTGTCGCCGAAGTAAGCCTCCTCGAGCAGCTCGCAGCCGGCAAAGGCTCAGCGGTCGATCTGCGCGACGCGGTTGGAGAGGTCGACGGACTTCATGTGGTTATCGCCGGCAAACGCGGCCTTGCCGATGGTGAGGGGCTTGTCACCGGGGCTGAAGGTGAGGTTGTTCATATAATAATCGCACATGAACGCGTAGTCACCGATGCGCGTGACGTTGGCCGGAATGTTAAGGTTCTTGTGGTGGTTGACGAACGCGAACGCCCCCGTGTCGATGACCTGCAGGCTCGACGGCAGGCCGAGCGTCGTGTCCTCCTGACCGAGGATGCGGTCCCACGCGAAGGCCCACGGGCCGATATACGTCAGGCAGTTCGGCAGGCGCAGCTCGGCAAGCATGGTGCAGCTGTAAAACGCATGATCCTCGATGCGCTTGAGGCGGCTGCAGGCGCCCGCGCGCACGAACGTGAGCGTGTCGCAGCCGTAGAAAGCGTACTTGTCAATGAGCTCGAGCTTGCGCGGCATGTTGATGGCCGAGAGGTACTCGTCGGTATAAAACGCATGGTCGCCGATGGTGGCGATGCCGTCGTTCAGGTAGACGCAGGTGAGATAGTTGCAGTCCTTGAAGGCGCGGTCGCCGACGTTCGGCACACCGGTGTAGTGCTCCGTGCGGCCGTCCCACTCCTCATCCGTCGCACCGGCGATGTAGGCCAGGACGAGATAGTCCTCGCCGATGGTTTCCCCGGCATCTAAATCTACGCCATCGACATCACGCAACCAGGGGGCTTTCTGACCTTTCTGACCTTTCTGACCCGTGACCTCATAGTCCGCCATCGGACCGTTGCCGAAGATATACACGCCGTAATACTGCGCGTCCTCGCGGTAGTCGTGCTCCTGCCAGATCTGCTGCAGGACGGGGTTGTCCTGCACGACCGTGGGGTTCGTGACCTCGTAAATTTTATAATGTACGCTGGCCTCGTTCTCGGCGGGGCCGCAGTCGCCATGCGCGACTTCTTTGCCGAAGAGCTTTTTGATCTGATCCGGCTGGTTGAGAAACTGCTCAACCACGCCCGCGATCGTGCCCGCCTGCGCCGGCGGGGCGCACACGCTCAGCAATCCGGCCGCGAGCACAAAGCACAGCAGCAGCGACAACACTCGTTTTTTCATATGGTTCCTCCCTCCGAAATGGACACTCCGGTAACAATGTCTACACGGCCAGTATACAGGACGCGCCCCGCTTTTGCAACGGGTCGTGCGCGCATGGGCGCGAAAAAATGCACATTTCATTTACACAAATGCAACAAAATGTAACGCTTAAAACGTTTTTTCGGCGATCACCATTGCACGCTTTCCCAGGCATATGGTATATTTTCGACAGATAGGTATTACGGTTGTACACATGCATCACAACAAAGGAGGACAAAGGATGAAAAAGCGCGTGCTCTCGCTGGCGCTGTGTCTCGTTCTGGTCGTGGGGCTGTTCTCCGGCCTGACCGTGAACGCATCGGCCGGCAGACTCGACGATCTGAAAAAGGAGATCGCCGAGAAGCTCATCAAGGAGAAGATCGAGCAGCTCAAGGAGGAGTTTGAGATTCCGGATCTCGACACGGAGGCCATCCTCAGCAGCTTTACGACCGCAGCCACAGAGGGCGACTTCGGTGAGAACAGCTGCCTGCACTGGGAGGTCTCCACGGGCGTGCTCAGCGGCAAGACGCTGACCATCTCCGGCACCGGCGCCATGCCCGACTTTGATTTTCCCAACGGCAACCTCGCACCGTGGTGGAACTATGAAGCGCTGGGTATGCTCACGAGCTTCGGCAACTTTAAGCTGGAGGGCGAGCTGAAAAAGGTCGTCATCAAGGACGGCGTCACGAACGTGAGCGACTATGCGCTGTTCTTCCTGCCGGCCGCCACGCAGGTCACGCTGCCGGACAGCGTGACGAGCATCGGCCGCTACGGCATCGCCATGTGCTCCAAGCTCACGGGTCTGTCCATCCCCAAGGGCGTGACCGGGATCGGCGACTTCGGTCTCGCGGGCAACGGGCTGACCGCCATCACGCTGCCCGACGGGCTGCAGAGCCTCGGCCGCGGCGCGTTCGACTCCTGCGCCAGCCTCACGAACACCACTCTGCCCGCCGCCATCACGGCCGTGCCCGGCAAGTGCTTTGCCGACTGCACGAAGCTGCTGAACGTCAAATACGCCGGCACCGTGACCGCCATCGGCGATCTCGCGTTTGAAAGCTGCAAGGCGCTCACCGCAGCGCCCATCCCCGAGACGGTGACCGCCATCGGCGCGTCCGCCTTCACCGGCTGCACCGCGCTGACGGACGTCACCATTCCCGCGGGCGTGAGCACCATCCCCGAGGACTGCTTCCGCGGCTGCACCGCGCTGGCCGACGTCGACCTGCCCGGCACGGTGACGAGCGTCGGCCACAACGCCTTCACCGACTGCACCGCGCTTAAGGACGTGCGCTGCTACGGCGCGGCCCCGGCGGTCGAGCCGGGCAACTCGGAAGCGCACAGCTTTGAGCCCGCCACCGTCACCATCCACTACAACCCCGCCATGAACTGGACGCTCGACGCCGACGGCAAGTGGCAGGGCTACACCGTCAGCGACAAGGGCGCGTGCCTGCACACCGACTACGGCACGACGGAGCGCACCATGCCCGCCACCTGCGGCGAGGCCGGCCGCGTCGACACCATCTGCTCCAACTGCGGTGAGGTCATCTCAACCAGAGAGCTCCCGCCCACCGGCGCACACGTCTGGGACAACGGCGTTGTGACCACCGCCCCGACCGAGACCACGCCCGGCGTGCGCACGCGCACCTGCAGCGGCTGCGACCAGACCCGGACGGAGGCCATCCCCGCCACGGGCGCGCACGACTATCAGTTCACCAAAACCGTCGCCCCGACGTGCACGGACGGCGGCTATGACCTCTACACCTGCAGCGGCTGCGGCGCGACCGAACGGCGCAACCTGACCGACGCGGCCGGCCACAAGTGGGACGGCGGCACCGTGACCACCGCCCCGACCGAGACCACGCCCGGCGTGCGCACCTTCACCTGCACCGTCTGCGGCCAGACCCGGACGGAGACCATCCCCGCCACGGGCGCGCACGACTACCGGTTCACCAAAACCGTCGACCCGACGTGCACGGACGGCGGCTATGACCTCTACACCTGCAGCGGCTGCGGCGCGACCGAACGGCGCAACCTGACCGACGCGGCCGGCCACAAGTGGGCCGGCGGCACCGTGACCACCGCCCCGACCGAGACCACCCCCGGCGTGCGCACCTTCACCTGCACCGTCTGCGACCAGACCCGGACGGAGGCCATCCCCGCCACGGGCGCGAGCACCTGCACCGGCGGCCCGAGCTGCCCGAGCTACGGCCTGCACGATGTGGCCGGGCCAGACTACTGGGCGCACAAGGGCATCGACTACTGCGTGCGCAACAGGCTGATGAGCGGCGTCGGCGCGGGCGCGTTCTCGCCGGACACGGCCTGCACGCGCGCACAGATCGTGAAGATCCTCTATAACCGCTCCGGCAATCAGACCGACTACAGCTACTACTACCTGCCGTTCACCGATGTCGCCCCCGGCGCGTGGTACTACAACGCCGTCGCCTGGGCGTACTACAACGACGTCACTTCCGGCACGAGCGCGACTATGTTCACGCCCAACGCCGCCATCACGCGCCAGCAGCTGGTCACGTTCCTGTACCGGTACACGGTCAAGTACGCGCCGGAATTCACCGGGAACGCCGCGCCGATCAGCACCTTCCCCGATGCCGGCAGTGTGGCCAACTGGGCCTACGCCGCGATGTCCTGGGCCGTCGGCAACGGCCTCATCAAGGGCAATGCGCACGACAACGGCCCGGACTACCTCGACCCAAATGGCAGCGCCACGCGCGCGCAGACGGCCACCATCATCATGCGCTACTGCCAGCTCATCGGCGCGTGAGCCGGCACTGCCGCCCCATAGCACCCCGCCCCGGGAGCGAACGCTCCCGGGGCTTTTTGCGCGCGGTGCGGGATGGTGCGGGACGCGCGCGGCGCGGTGCAGGGCGGGACGGTGCAGGATGGTGCGATACGGGCAGCGCGGGCAGACGGCGCGGGCGGAGCGCGCGGTGCGGGACGGCGCGGACAGGCAAAAATGTGCGGCTGCGGCGGACAGGTGTGCCCGGCCGGCAGAGCCGCCGCGGAGAGCCGGGAAAGGCCATGGGAAACGGCGGCTTGTTTACATAACATCGTTAATTGCACCGCATTTATGTTGAAAAGTCTGTTGGCAATGTGGAAAAACGGTTTCCATAACGCCGATTTTGGCCGCGAAACCCGGCAACCAGCGCGCAGGTATCCATATCGGAGTCGAAAAAGCGAGCAGCAGAACGGCAATTGCATTTGACAACAATTTGACATCAAAGTTCATGACAAATTCAATCAATTTGTTACACATCGCGGGTATGTGTCCATTGAGTTTTGGCCGTTTCTTGCATATAATGCACTTGTAACCGGCAATACCAACCATCCGATGTCGTCTATTGTGTGGGACGGCGTTGGAAATCTTACGAAAGGGGTAAAGTAACATGGGTCTTATTCAGACTGGTCTTGGCATCGCTTCCGATATCCTCGGCAAGTGCGGTGAGGACAAGGCGAAGGCGATCGTTGATGCGATCTCCGATGCTCTGCCGAACTGGCTCGCCATGTAATTTGCGAACATATGAAAACCCCGGAGCTTCGGCTCCGGGGTTTTTCTGTTGTGGGGCTGTTTCCGCGCCGCACGTAAGCCTTCTCTTTGCCGAGGAGGTGCTGAGCGCAGCGAAGCGAATGAGGTGGAAAGACTGCGGTTTCCTCCAGCGGTATTGGCGATGCACCGCGTGTCCGTCACGCACCCCTTGGCTCCCTTGTGGAAAGGGCGCTGGCAGCCGTCAGGCTGACTGAGGGATTGACACGCAAAATCTCGCACCAAAGCCGGTATCTGCAGCTCCTCCGTCACGGCGCAGAGCGCCGTGCCACCTCCCCTTACACAGGGGAGGCATCTGCAGAACCCGATACCAGATTCCATTCGAGGCGGGCCTTGCCCCCCTCGAGCGCCCCCCGCTGCTCAGTGACTTTACGCGCGGCGGCCTGACATCACGCGCGCCGCGGCTCACGCCTGCTCGGGCACGCCGGTATATTCGAACACGTAGTCCACGGCGCGGTTGCTCACGCGCTCGAGCGACTCATACGTGCTGCCGCCGATGTGGAACGTGGCGATGAAATTATCCAGGTGGATGAGCGGGTCATCACACGCCGGGGGCTCGTGCACGAACACGTCGCTCGCCGCGGCGCGGATCTGCCCCGTGGTGAGGGCGATATAGAGATCGTGCTCGTTGACGATGCCGCCGCGCGAAGTATTGACGAGCAGCAGGTCCGGATTCGCGGCGGCAAACACCGGCGCGTTGATGAGATCGCGCGTGGCGTCGCAGAGCGTGATGCTCACGTTCACGAAGTCCGAACGATGGAAGAGCTCCGGCAGCGTCGCCACCTGCTCATAGCCCCAGGCGGCGCACTCGGCGGCCGTGCGCCGCGGATTCCAGCACAGGACGCGCACGTCGAACGCCGCGCGCAGGATGTCCGCCACGCGGTGGGCGATGTTGCCCGTGCCGACGAGGCCGAGCGTGCGGCCGGTCATCTCGTGGCACACAAACTCCTCCGCGCCGAAGTGGTCGAAGCGGCCGGCGCACAGGCCGTTGTTGACAAATTTCAGCTGCCGGTTGAGCGCCAGCAGATCCGCCACGGCCAGCTCCGCGACGGCCGGCGCGCCGAGGCCCGGCACATTCGGCACGGGCACGCCGTACTCGGCGGCGGCAGCGGTGTCGATCGTGTCGCGGCTGACGCCGTGCATGGCGATGACCTTCAGGTTCGGCGCGCGCGCGATGACCGTGCGCGGCACGACCGCGCGGCGGATGATCATGGCGGCGAGCTGCTCGGGGTGGTCGAAATTGTCCACGATCTCAAAATGGCGCGCGAGCCGGGCATAGGCCGACGGCGCGATGTGTTCACTCAAGTAGACCTGCATGATGGGCTCCTTCCTCCGGAAAAAGGCCCCACTGCAAACGCAGTGGGGCCTGATGCCGTCTTTGGTTTTATCCGCGGCCGCTGCCGCGGCGGCGGCCGCGCGTGCGGTCGCTGTAGAGGCGGTTGCCGGCCATGCGGCTGTCCGACTCCTGCATGAACTGCTTGAGCCGGTCTTCAAACGCAGCGTCCCCGCTCGGGCCGCTGACCTGTCCCGCCGGCTGGGCCGAACGGTTGTTCGGGCGCGCAGCGCGCGGTGCGCCGCCGTTATGATTCGGGCGGTTGCCGCCCAGGCGGCCGCCGTGCATCGGGCGGTTGTTCGGACGCTCGGGCGCGGGCTCTGCCTTCTTGATGGACAGATTGATCTTCCCATCCGGCGTCACGGCCAGCACGCGCACCTTCACCTTATCACCCAGCTTCAAAAACTCGTTGACGTCGTTGACGTAGGTGTTGGCGATCTCGGATATGTGCACCAGACCGCTCCTGCCGTCCGGCAGGCTCACAAACGCGCCAAACTTCGTGATACCGGTGACGGTACCCTCCACAACTGCTCCGACTTCCACCTGCATACGGTTCGTTTCTCCTTGCTCAATCACTCGTGTCGTAAAAAATCTTTTCACCGGGCTTGACCAGACCGAGCTTTTCGCGCGCGACCGACTCGATCATGTCGTCGTCCTCGCTGTGGTCGATCTGATATTGCAGCTCGGCGTTGGCCTGGGTCATTTCGGACACCTGCTGCTGCAGCGTCGCCGCGCGATCCTGAAGCTGCCGGGTCTGCCGGTGCACCACAAACAGGCTGATGAGCGCGTACACCATCAGCACCGCGATGACCAGCGTTGTAAAGATGCTTGCCTTTTTGAATTTCACAGTCTGCAGAACCTCCCCCCGGATCGTATCTGCTTCCAGTAATACAGTCTATTCTAAAACATCTGCGGCGATTTTGGAAGCGTTTTTTTGCAAAAATCCAAACTTTTTTTGCAAATTTCTGTCCGGGGGCGGCAAATTGGCGCGTTTTTTGCGCGCAGCGGCGGGAAAATTGCTCCAGCGGCGGCAAAACCTGTCCGCTGACCCAGGCAAAGTAGCCCGTCCAGCCGGCCGCGATGGCGAGAAACATGAACAGGCGCACCTGCCCCGAGCCGGCCGCCATGCCGAAGGCGAACACCGTCAGCCCCACCGCCAGGCAGAACACGGCGTCGAGCACCGCGCGGAGAAAGGCCCGGCGCGCATGGCGGTGCGGCACGCGCAGCACATCGAACAGCAGCCCGAGCGCCGCGCCGAGCCCCAGCGCCAGCGCCACCTGCCCGAGCTGGGCGAGCGGGTGCAGGCTCATCCGCCGAACAGGCGCGACCAGAAGCCGCCGCCGGACGCCGTCTCCTCCGTGTAGTCGAGCGCGTCAAATGCGCCGTCGATGGCCAGCTCCCCCGTGTCGATCGCAAGGCGGCCGACGCGCAGCCCCTCCCCGTGCACGGTGAGCATCCCGCGCGACGTGCGCATGGAGACCTCCGTGTCGTCGAAGCGCACGACCTCGTCCACGCCCGTGACGGTCAGATGGCTGCGCTCGTCGAGCGTGACCGCGTGCGGCCGGCGCTGCGGCGCGGCCTTCTTGTCCTCGTATGGCATAGGCTCCCCTCCCGGTTCTGGTTTGCTACCAGCGTATGCGGGGATGGCGGGCTGTATGCGGGGATGGATGGGCAACACCGGCGGCACCGGCAGTGAAAGAACCTTTCCACGGCATCCGCTTCGCTGCGCTCAGCACCCTCTCGGCAAGGAGAAGGCAGCGCCTTACGGCGATGCACGATCTCACCCGAGGCGGGCGTTGCCCCCTCGGGCTTCCCCGCTTTCCAACATCGCTGCCGGTTGTGTGCTGTGCGTTCTACGCGCTGCATTATGTAAACTGCAAATCAACATAAATGCATAGAAAACAGGCCGTTCCATATTCGGAATGGCCTGTTTCATTTCGTTATGTCAACCCGCGTCATCGCCAAGCTCGCTGCCGAGCGCGTCGCTCAGGGCAGCGAACTGGGCCAGGCTGAGCGTCTCGCCGCGCACGCGCGCATCGAGCCCGCAGGCGGCGACGGCCGCGGCGGCGCGCGCCTTGTCACAGCCGGGCACGCCGGCCGAGAGCGCGTTGACGAGCGTCTTGCGGCGCTGATTGAACGCCGCGCGCACGACGGTGAACAGCAGCTTTTCATCCTGCACGGCGACGGGCGGGGACTTGCGCACGCGCAGGCGCACGACGGTGCTCGTGACCTTCGGCGCGGGGACAAAGCAGTGCGGCGGCACGTCGAAGAGCAGCTCCGGCTCGGCGTGCCACTGGACGAACACGGTCAGCGCGCCGTAATCCGCCGTGCCGGGCCGGGCGCACAGGCGGCGCGCGACCTCACGCTGGATCATGACGGTGAAGGTGTCGAAGCAGCCGGCGGTGAGAAACGCCGTGAGCAGCGGCGACGTGACGTTATACGGCAGGTTCGCGCACACGACGGGGCGCAGGCCGGCGAAGCGCTCGGCCACCAGCTGCGGCAGGTCGAGCGCGAGCACGTCGCCAAAGACGAGCTCCACATTTTCATACCCCGCGAGCGTCTCGGCCAGCACGGGGCGCAGGCGCTCGTCGAGCTCGACGGAGACGACCTTCCCGGCGCGCTGCGCGAGCTGCTCGGTCAGGCAGCCGATGCCGGGGCCGACCTCGAGCACGCCGGTGCGCGCGTCCGCGCCGGAGGCGTCGGCAATGTCGGCCGGCACCCACGCGGCGGTGAGAAAGTTCTGCCCCAGGGACTTGGAAAAGCGGAAATCGTGCCGCGCGAGCAGCGCGCGGATGTCCGCGAGATTTGTCAGATTCATACGCAGGCCCTCACTTCAGCAGCTTTTCAAACGCCTGACGGCGCGGGTCGTGCCCCGGCTCATCGCAGAGGATATTGCCGCAGAAGCGGTAGCCATGGCGCTCGAGGAGCTTTTTCTGCGCGCCGTTGTGCCGGTGCGTGTCGACGCGCACGGCGTGCGCGCCGCTTTCACGCGCGAGCCGCTCGACCTCCTGCATGAGCAGGTCGGACAGGCCCGTACCGCGCCAACCGGCGCTGACGGCGTTGCGGTGCAGCACGGCGGCGTGCTCCCGATCCGAGCGCCAGCGCCCGTCCGTGAGCGCGTCATAAGCAGGCTCGGGCGCGAAGGTGAGCGTGAACACGGCGGCGACCGCACCCTGATACGTGAGCACATGGCACGTGCCGGCCGCGATGTCGGCGCGGAAGGTGTCCTCGTTCGGGTACGCGCCCTGCCACTGGTCGACGCGGTGGCGGCGCAGGTAATTGCGCGCCTGCTGCACGATGGCGAGGATGGCCGGGAGGTCGTCCTCCGTTGCTATCCGGCAGACGGGTGGCTCTACAAGCTGCGGGCGGCTGCGGTCGCGCCGGATCTTATCGAGCAGGCGCTGCTCGTCCGGCGTCGGGGGCGTCTGCTGAAAGAGATCGGGCCGCTTTGTGAGCGTGCGCTCCAGACTCTGGCGCGTGCGCCAGGCTTCAATTTCCGCGTGGTTGCCGCCGCGCAGCACCTCCGGCACGGTGCGGCCCTCCCACGTCTCGGGGCGGGTGTACTGCGGGTACTCGAGCCGGCCGGCCCAATGGCTCTCGCCGGTGTAGCACTCGGTGTCCGACAGGACGCCCGGCACCATGCGGCAGACGCAGTCCGTGACGACCATAGCGCCGAGCTCGCCGCCCGTGAGCACAAAGTCGCCGATGGACAGCTCCTCGTCCACGCACGCCTCGATGAAGCGCTCATCCACGCCCTCATAGTGGCCGCAGACGAGCACAAGCTGGTCATAGTCGGCCTTGAGCTGGCGGGCCTTCGCCTGCGTGAACGTCGCCCCCTGCGGGGAGAGGTAAATGACGCGGCGGCGCGCTTTGGGCACGGTGCTGTCCGCGAGCGCGGCGTCGAGGCAGCTTTTGAGCGGCTGCGCCATCATGACCTGCCCCCAGCCGCCGCCGTAGGGATAGTCATCGACCTGCTTTTGCCGGTTTTCGGTATAGTCGCGGATCTGGTGGCAGCGGATATCGAGCAGGCCGCGCGCCTGCGCCCGGCCGAGGATGCTCTCGCCGAGCATGGCGCGCATCGTGTCTGGAAAGAGGGTGAGAATGTCGATGCGCACGCGCTCACATCCCTTCGATCAGGTGCACGACCATGCGCCCGGCGGCGGGGTCGATGCTGCGCACGAACTCCGGCCGGTCGGGGATGAGCACCTCGCGGTCGCCCTGCACGACGTAGACGCTGCCGCGCGGCAGGTCCAGGATCTCGCGCAGCGTGCCGAGGGTCTCGCCCGTGTCGGTCTCGACGGCGATGCCGAGCAGGTCCTGCTGGAAATACTGTCCGTCGGGCAGCGTGACGTCCGCGCGCGCGATGGACACGACGCGGTTTTTCAGCGTCATGGCGGCGTTGACATCGTCCACGCCCTGAAACTTCACGACGAGCATGCCCTTGTGCACGCGGCTGTGCGCGACGTGCACGGGCGCACCGTCGATATAAAACGTCCGGAAGCCGAGCAGGAACGCCGCGTCATCCGCCCACGGCTGGATGCGCACCTCGCCGCGCACGCCGTGCGTGTTGACGATCTTTCCTGCCTCCAGATACGGTTTTTGCATCGTTGGTTGTCCCCCTTTTTGGGTGTAGGTGCAAAAAACGCACTGCACGGGTGCAGCGCGTTTCCTGCGTCAATCCATGATCTCCACGGAGACTTTCTTGCCCTTTCTCTGGGCGACGGCCTTCATCAGGATGCGGATCTCTTTGACGATCCGGCCCTGACGGCCGATGACCTTGCCCATATCGCCGTCGGCGACGCGCACTTCAAACACGGTCTCGCCGTTGGCCTCGCGCTCGGTCACAGAGACCTCGTCCGGTTTTTCCACGAGGTTCTGCACAATATAGGTCAGAAGCTCTTTCATCTTTGGGGTCTCTCCTTATTCCGCTGCGATGGCTTTCTTGAGCAGCACACGAACGGTATCCGTCGGCTGTGCACCGTTGGCGAGCCAGTAGTTGGCGCGCTCGGCGTCGACGACGATCTTCTTATCCGTGCTCAGCGGATCGTACGTGCCGATCTCCTCAATGCATCTGCCGTCGCGTGCGAAACGGGAGTCCGCCACCACGATGCGGTAGTAGGGGGCCTTCTTGGCGCCCATTCTGCGAAGTCTGATCTTGACCATGTATCTTCACCTCCATCAAAGTTCTCTGTATCTCCAGCTCCCTGCGGGAGCATGGAATCGGTTTCAGAATCCGTACGGACGGCCGCCGCCGCCGAACAGATTGCCCAGCCCGCCGAGTCCGCCGCGGCCGCCGCGCTTCATACGCTTCATGGCCTTGCTGTTTCCGGACATCTGGCGCACGAGCTGCTGCATGAGCTCGAACTGCTTGAGCAGCTTGTTGATCTCGACCACGCTCGTGCCAGCGCCCGCCGCGATGCGCTTTTTGCGGCTGGAGTTTAAGATGGCGGGGTTGTCGCGCTCGCCGGGGGTCATGGACTGGATAATCGCCTCGATGCGGCCCATGGCCTTCTCATCGACGTTCGCGCCCGAGAGGGCCTTGGCGTCCATGCCGGGGATCATGCCGGCGATGTCCTGCAGAGAGCCCATGCCCTTGATCTGCTGGAGCTGGTCGTAATAATCCGTGAGCGTGAAGCGGTTCTGCCGCAGACGCTCGGCCATTTCCTCGGCCTTTTTCTGGTCGAGGTTCTGCTCGGCCTTTTCGATGAGCGTGAGCACATCGCCCATGCCGAGGATGCGGCTGGCCATACGGTCGGGGTGGAAGGGCTCGATCTGGTCGAGCTTCTCGCCGATGCCGGCAAACTTGATGGGCTTGCCGGTCAGCGCCTTGATCGACAGCGCGGCGCCGCCGCGGGCGTCGCCGTCGAGCTTCGTGAGCATGACGCCGGTGATATCGAGCGCGTCGTCAAAGGCCTGCGCGGTCGCCACCGCGTCCTGGCCGATCATCGCGTCGATGACAAGCAGGATCTCCGCGGGGTTGACGGCGGCCTTGATGTTCTGCAGCTCGGTCATGAGCGCCTCGTCGATGTGCAGGCGGCCGGCCGTGTCAAGAAAGACGAGGTCGTTGCCGTGCTTTTTCGCGTGCTCGATGCCGGCCTTGGCGATCTCGACCGGGTCGCCCTGCCCCATCTGGAACACGGGAATGTCGAGCTGGCGGCCGACGGTCTCAAGCTGCTGGATGGCCGCGGGACGGTACACGTCGCACGCGACGAGCAGCGGGCGCTTGCCCTGCTTGCGCATGAGGCCGGCGAGCTTGGCGCCGTTGGTCGTCTTGCCCGCGCCCTGCAGGCCGACGAGCATGACGACGCTCGGCGACTGGGAGCTGATGTTCAGCTTCTGGTTCTCGCTGCCCATGAGGGCGGTGAGCTCTTCGTTGACAATCTTGATGACCATCTGCGCGGGCGAGAGGCTCTCGAGCACATCCGCGCCCGTGGCGCGCTCGGTCACTTTGCGCACAAAGTCCTTGACGACCTTGAAATTCACGTCCGCCTCGAGCAGCGCGAGCTTGACCTCACGCATGGCCTCCTTCACGTCGGCCTCCGTGAGCCGGCCCTTGCCGCGCAGGCGTTTGAACGCCTCGGTCAGCTTGTCCGACAGGGATTCAAATGCCATGGTATCTATCCTTTCAGATCCTGAAGCTGCCGCAGCGCCTGCTCGGCCAGAGGCCGGGCGTCGCCGCCGACGGTGTCGCGCAGCTTCGTGAGCGTATCCTCCAGCGCGGCCGCGGCTGCACGCTGCGCGGCGAAGCGCCGCACCAGGCCGAGCCGGGCCTCCGTATCGCGCAGCGCGGCGTCCGCGCGGCGGATGTTGTCCCACACGCCCTGACGCGAAATGCCGCTGCTGGCGGCGATCTCCGCCAGAGAGAGGTCCTGATTATAATGGAGGTCGTAATACTCCCGCTGCTTGTCCGTGAGCAGATCGCCGTAAAAATCGAACAGCATCGTGCGCCACACGGTCTCATCCGGCATGGTGGGGTCCCTCCTCGCTGTAAACCATTTTCCCTTTACAGCACGAGTAGTATACGCGCATTCCGCGCGGGTGTCAAGTATTTTTTCTTGTCACCGCATAGTTCTCGCGCCGGATGGGAAAAATTCCGGTATTGCAAACCGTTTCTGGAGGGATCTTCATGGCCGAAACCAACACTGCCGCCCTGCGCGCACAGGGCGAGCGCGACGCCCGCGCCCTGACCGTGACCGGCCGGCGGCGCGCGGACACCGGGCGCATCCGGCGCGCCGGAAAAGCGCTCGCGCGCATGGCGCGCGCCGTCACGCCCGAGACGCCGAACGGCCAGTGGCTGCGCGACAACCGGAGCTTTGCCTGCGCCGCGGCGGGCGATGCCGTGGCCGCTCTGCGGCACGCGCGCGTGCGCACATCCGGCGGGCAGACCGCGCTGGGCGCGTGCTGCGCGGGGCTGCTGCGCGCGTGCGGGGGGGCGCTGACGGTCAAGGCGGCGGAGGCGTATCTGGAAGGGTTTCAGGACGCGCTGCCGCTCGAGACGGCGGAGCTTGCCCTGCTCGTGCCGGGGCTGCAGGCGGCCGTGGTGTGCGCGCTGGCGGAGAGCTATGCCGGGGACAGCGCGGCCGCGCCAGCGCTCTTCACGTCGCTGCGCGCGCTCGGCACGGCGGCGTGGGGCATGCTCTCCGAGCGGTGCGACCGCGTGGGGCGCATCCTCGCGCGCGACCCGGTGGGCGTCTACCCCGCGATGGACGCGGCCACGCGCGCGCACTACCGGCAGACCGTGGCGCGGCTGGCGCGGCGGACGGGCCGGACGGAGATCGAGATCGCCGAGGACGTGCTCGCGCGCGCGCAGCGCAGCGAGGGCGCGCGGCGGCACGTGGGCTGGTTTTTGCTGCGCGAGGTGCTCGGCGCGCCGGAAAAGCGGCGCGACGGCGGGTGGTACATCGCGGCCGTCGTGGTGGGGACGCTGTTTTTGTCGCTGCTGCTGGGCTTTGCGACAAAGAGCGTGTCGGGCGCGGTGCTGCTGCTGATCCCGGTGTCGGAGGTGGTCAAGGGCCTGCTCGATGCGGTATTGCTGCGCGTGACGAAGCCGCGCTTCGTGCCGCGGCTGGCGCTGCGCCGGGGCATCCCGCCGGAGGGGCGGACGCTGTGCGTGATCGCGGCGCTGCTGACCTCCCCGGACGACGCGCACGCGCTCTGCGCGCGGCTGGAGGAATACTACCTCTGCAACCGCGACGCGCTCGGGCAGCTCACGTTCGGCCTGCTGGCCGACCTGCCGGAGGCGGACATGGCGCACGCGCCCATCGACCCCGCCATCCTGCGCGCGGCGCGCGCGGAGATCGCCGCGCTCAACGCGCGCTGGGGCAGCCGGTTTTATCTCTTCACACGCCCTCGCGTACAGACCCCCGACGGGAAATGGAGCGCGTGGGAGCGCAAGCGCGGCGCATTACTGGAGCTGGCGCGGCTGGTGCTCGACCGGCCGGGCGCGCTGCAGTGCGCCGCCGGGGACGCGGCGGGCCTGAGCGGCACGGTATACCTGCTGACGCTCGACGCCGACACGCGCCTGACGCCCGGCGCGGCGCGCGCGCTCGTGGGCGCGATGCTCCACCCGCTCAACCGCGCCGTGGTGGATGCGCAGCGCGGCGTGGTCACGCGCGGCTACGGCCTGCTGCACCCGCGTATGGCCACCGAGCTGCAGAGCGCGAACGCCACGGACTGGGCGCGCGTGTTCGCAGGGCCGGGCGGCGCCGACCCCTACGGCGGCGCGTGCGGCGAATTATATATGGACTGCTTTGACCGCGGCGGCTTTCCGGGCAAGGGCATTCTCGACGTGCGCGCGCTGCTCGACTGCTGCGGCGGCGGGGTCATCCCCGAAGGGCGCGTGCTGAGCCACGACGCGCTCGAGGGCGCGTACCTGCACGGCGGCTTTCTCGGCGACGTGGAGCTGACGGACACCTTCCCCGCCGCCCCGCTGGCCTGGGGCGCGCGGGCGCACCGGTGGATCCGCGGCGACTGGCAGAACGCGCCGTGGATCTTCTCCCGGCGCGCGCGGGCGCTGCACCCGATCGACCGGTTCCGGCTGGCGGACAACCTGCGGCGGTCGCTCGTCGCCCCGGCGACGTGGCTGGCCATTTTCCTCGGCTGCGTGCTGCGCTGGCCGGGGCTGCGGCTGGCGGCGTATGCGGCGCTGCTGGCGCTGGCACAGGGGCTGATCCGCGCGCTCGGCCAGCCAATCGTGCACCCGGCGGACACGCGCGTGCGCTACCACAGCGACGTGCTGCACGGGCTGGCCAGCGCCGTGGCGCAGACGGTGCTGCGGCTGATTTTGCTGCCGTGGGAGGCAATTTTGAACACCTCCGCCATCGTGACGGCGCTGTGGCGCATGGCCGTGTCGCACCGAAACCTCCTGCAGTGGCAGACGGCGGCGCAGCGCGCGGGCAGGCGCGACGGGCTGGGCGCATATTGGCGCGCGCTCTGGCCGGCGAGCGCGCTGGGCCTGCTCACGGCCGTCCTGACGCCGAGCCCGACGGGGCTGGCCGCCGGCATCGTGTGGATGCTCAGTCCCTTCGTGCTGGCGGCGCTCGGCGCGCCGAACGCGGCCGGGGCAGCGCCCCTATCGCGCGCGGCGCAGCGGGAGCTGCTGGGCTGGGCGAAGGCGACGTGGCAGTATTTTGAGACGTTCTGCACGGCCGAGGATCACTACCTGCCGCCGGACAACGTGCAGTCCCAGCCGCCGACCGGCACGGCGCACCGCACGTCGCCGACGAACATGGGGCTCGCGCTCGTGTCCGCCCTCGGCGCACACGCGCTGGGCATCGACGACGGGCAGGGGCTGGCGCTGGCGGAGCGGATGCTCACGACCATGGAGCAATTACCCCGCTGGAACGGGCACTTTTACAACTGGTATCACACGTGCACGCTGCGGCCGATGCCGCCGCTGTATGTGTCCACGGTGGACAGTGGCAACTGCGCCGCCGCCCTGCTCACGGCGGCGAACGCCCTGCGCGGCTGGGGGCGGGACGAGCTCGCGGCGCGGGCGCAGATGCTCTGCGACGGCATGGACTTCGGCCCGCTCTACGACCCGCAGCGGCGGCTGATGCACATCGGCATCGACACCGGCAGCGGCAAATGGTCGGAGAGCTATTACGATCTGCTCTCGAGCGAGGCGCGGCTGACATCGTACTTCGCCGTGGCGCGGGGCGACGTGCCGCGCGAGCACTGGCGCGCCCTGTCGCGCGCGCAGGTGCAGAAGGACCACTACCGCGGCTGCGTGTCGTGGTCGGGGTCGATGTTCGAGTACCTGATGCCGGAGCTGTTTCTGCCGCCGGTGCGCGACTCGCTGCTGTGGGAGAGCGCGAAATTCTGCCTGTACGTGCAGCGGCGGCGCGTGCGCCCGGGGCAGGCGTGGGGCGTATCGGAGAGCGCGTACTTCGCGCTCGACAGCGCGCTGAGCTACCGCTACAAGGCGCACGGCTGCGCGGCGCTGGCCCTGCAGCCGGGCATGGACAAAGAGCTCGTGCTCTCGCCGTACAGCAGCTTTCTCGCGCTGGCGGTCGAGCCGCGCGCGGCGATGCGCAACCTGCGCAGACTCGCGGCGCTCGGGCTGCTGGGGCAGCACGGATTTTTCGACGCGCTCGACTGCACCCGCGCGCGCACGGGCGGCGGCGGGCAGATTGTGCGCTGCGTGATGGCGCACCACCAGGGCATGAGCCTGCTGGCGGCGTGCAACGCGCTGTGCGGAGATCAGGTGCGGCGGTGGTTTTTCGCCGACCCCGCCATGCGCGCGCACGCGACATTGCTGTCCGAGCGGCTGCCGCTGGGTGCGCCGGCGCTGCGGCGGCGCGCGGAGGAGCCGGCCGAAAAGGCGCGCCGCCGTGCCCTGCCGGACTATGCGGCCGAGGGCACGGGCATCGACGCCGAAGCCCCGCGCTGCGCGCTGCTCTCCAACGGCACGTACTGCCTCGCCGTATCGGAGGCCGGGCAGAGCTTCGCGCGCTGGCACGCGCTGAGCGTC